>Ga0315909_10001351_pt1 | contig 33120 bp, 26 predicted proteins | sample LakEriMetagenome_11_FD_203527 | JGI IMG/M metagenome (GOLD analysis project Ga0315909, IMG submission 203527) | Freshwater fungal communities from buoy surface, Lake Erie, Ohio, United States - Buoy 2 MA125 | ecosystem: Environmental > Aquatic > Freshwater > Lake | place: USA: Lake Erie, Ohio... | reverse complement strand
CATTAAGTAATATGATGCCTGATAAAGATCTTCTGGTTCAAATCGTCTTTCGTTGTCTGCCAATTTAATCAATTCCAAGTCGAACAAAGATTCTTTTGGAAGATCGTCAAAGGTAAAAGGAATTTGATTTATGAAATACAAAAGAACAATTTCAGTTCCTCGATTATACCAAACATATTTGGCATCTATTCTGTATTTCATAGAATAGTCCTTTACTTTTGACTATTTAGAGGATAAACCTCATAGGAACGGGGAGAGTTGAACTCCCACGGGCATAATGCCCAACTGATTTTAAGTCAGGTGTGTCTACCGATTCCACCACGCTCCCAAGGTGGTTCTGGAGAGAATTGAACTCTCTTCTTACACTTATAAGGTGTAGGATTTAACCAATAAGCAACAGAACCATTTATAAGACAATCATAAGGCAAGAACCTTAGATTGTCAAGTGCCCCCAGTCGGACTCGAACCGACAAGCCGAAGCGGTTGATTTTGAATCAACTGCGTTTACCAATTTCGCCACAGGGGCAGAAAAACCAAGTTTTCAAGGTTTGTAAGTATTTGGATTATACTTCAAGTACTCGAAGAATGTCAAGCGCATTTCTTTTTCACTCATTCCACAATGTTTTGCTGCAGTTGGTAAATTCCACTTTGCACAAAACAAATTCTCATTTGCTTCCTTCACATTTTCTGGTGTTGTTTTCACTGATTCTTCCTTCAGTGCTTTATAATTAATGCGATAAGGATTCATTTGAAAAAGTAATAAGGTAAAAATTTTGCTGGAATTTTTTTCGACCAAAAATGGATTTAAAGGTCAATTTTGGTTTTAGAGTGGATTTGCATAACAAAGAGTGTCTTCATCAAGAACCCCACGAACAAATTCTAGCACATTCATAAACTCATCTACAGTATCGCAGGTCACTTGCTTTTCTGTCCCTTCACTGGAATACAAATACACAGTTCGCTTGATTGGATCAACAACGCATCGTGTGAGGTACTCGTCTTGCATTCGGATCTCTTTTGATTACTGATGTATCATAACAGATCTAAAAATTCTTGTCAAGCATCAATAATCAAAACATTCACCCTACTAGTTGCGTTATTAAATTACTCACCAAAACATCTTGATTCGTAGTATATTCAATAAAATTATCTGTTAATCTACTTGTTATTCTAACCTTTGGTGCAGAAAAATGAGATCCGTCAGCAGAATTTTGAAACGTCATTTTTATATCTGGAAAAGAATTTAAGAATCCATCTAATATTTGTTTTTCATACCATATTCTTATATTTGCGCCACCACCTTGTCGCGCAGATCCTGGGGGAGCGCCAGCCCCCCCTTCGCCTCCAATTGTTCCATTACCATAGGCATAGATTTGCCCAGGAGCTACGGTTGTAAGAAAAAAGGTAATGTTACTATTCGCGCTAGCACCGATTCCAGGCTCTGCCGTTGGATTAGCCAAATTATATCCACCTTTTCCACCGGTTCCGCTACCCAAACTAGCATTAGAAGCATAAAAGTATGGGGTATTTCCATTTATGGTTATATTACTGTTAGTAAAACTATATTGATATATTCCCAAACCTCCACCACCAACAACAGCTAACCAAATATTATTGATACCAATTCCAGCAGCAGCACCACCAGTATCTGGAGTAGAAGAAGTAGTGGTACTTGCACCTCCATCGTAAGTATCAAACTGTGTAGTATTACGGGTTCCACCAGCGTAATATATTGGTCTTATTTGTAAAGTATATGAAGAAGGGATTTTCATAGAAAGTCTTGTATATCCTCCACCACCATTAACAACAGTTGCAGAAGCACCACCATTACTACCTGTATACTGTTGATTTGTAAACCCTCTTCCCCATATTTCTACAGTAAAATCTTCTGCACCAAAGTATTTTCTAAGTTCCGATGCAGGAACTTTGTAATTAGTCGAATCTCTACTTACTAAAAATAAATCAGTATCTTGAACAGTCATTAAATTTTGAGCCTCTATTTTATAGTTTGTACTATTTCTACTGACCAAAAAAAGATCATTATTTTGTATTGGCATATTTATGGCAACAAAGGAAGACTAGAAATATCTAGATTAGAAATACCCGTTCCAGTAATTGTAATTGTTTTATTTGAACTTTGATTTGCACTAAAAGTAGGATTGAGACTTAATGTAATTCCAGTACCAGCAGATAAAGTTAATAATCCATCATTTGGAATTCCCACCTCTCCTTGAGGACCACGAAGACCTTGAACACCTTGAGTTCCCTGGTTTCCTATACCAGCAAAAAGTCCAGAAATTCCCTGTGTTCCTTGAGGACCCCGAGTACCCTGAATACCTTGAGTACCTTGATTACCTTGAATACCACCACCACCTGGAGTACCTTGAGTACCTTGAATTCCTTGAATACCTTGGAAATTGCTAAGACTTCCTTGAAGTCCTTGAAGACCTTGAGTACCCTGAATACCTTGAGTACCTTGATTACCTTGAATACCACTACCACCTGGAGTACCTTGAGTACCTTGAATTCCTTGAATACCTTGAGTACCTTGAAAATTACTTAGAAATCCCTGAAGTCCTTGTGTTCCTTGAAAACCTTGAAGACCTTGAGTACCTTGAAGACCTTGATTACCTTGAATACCACTACCACCTGGAGTTCCTTGAGTACCTTGAATTCCTTGAATACCTTGAGTACCTTGATTACCTTGAATACCACCACCACCTTGAGTTCCTTGAAGACCTTGAATTCCTTGTCTTCCTTGAGTTCCCTGGAAATTACTTAAAGAACCCTGAATACCTTGACGACCTTGATGACCTTGAAGACCTTGAAGACCTTGAGTGCCTTGATTTCCCTGAATACCACCACCACCTTGAGTGCCTTGAAGACCTTGAGTGCCTTGAAGACCTTGAGTTCCCTGGAAATTACTTAAAGAACCCTGAAGTCCTTGAATACCTTGACGACCTTGAAGACCTTGAAGACCTTGAGTTCCTTGATTTCCCTGAATACCACCAGAACCTTGAGTTCCTTGAAGACCTTGAAGACCTTGAAGACCTTGAGTGCCTTGATTTCCCTGAATACCACCAGAACCTTGAATACCTTGAAGTCCCTGAATACCTTGAAGACCTTGAGTGCCTTGAAAATTACTTAAAGAACCCTGAAGACCTTGAGTACCTTGAATTCCCTGAAGTCCTTGAATACCTTGAGTTCCTTGAGTACCTTGAAAACTTTCTCCCTGAAGTCCTTGAGTTCCCTGAAGACCCTGAATACCTTGAAGACCTTGAGTGCCTTGAAAATTACTTAAAGAACCCTGAAGACCTTGAAGACCTTGAGTTCCCTGAAGTCCCTGAAGACCTTGAGTTCCTTGAGTACCTTGAAGTCCTTGAAGACCTTGAGTGCCTTGAGTGCCTTGAGTGCCTTGAATACCGTCATCACCCTTTATTCCACCAGACCCCTGGACTCCTTGAAGACCTTGAAGTCCTTGAATTCCTTGTCTTCCTTGAGTACCTTGAAGACCTTGAAGACCTTGAGTTCCTTGATTTCCCTGAATACCACCAGAACCTTGAGTTCCTTGAAGACCTTGAGTGCCTTGAGTGCCTTGAGTGCCTTGCATAGTTCCGGCTGGACCTTGAAGACCTTGAAGACCTTGAAGACCTTGAATGCCTTGAGTGCCTTGAGTGCCTTGCATAGTTCCGGCTGGACCTTGAAGACCTTGAAGACCTTGAGTGCCTTGAGTGCCTTGATTTCCCTGAATACCACCAGAACCTTGAAGACCTTGAAGACCTTGAGTGCCTTGAGTGCCTTGATTTCCCTGAATACCACCAGAACCTTGAAGACCTTGAAGACCTTGAGTGCCTTGAGTACCTTGATTTCCCTGAATACCACCAGAACCTTGAGTTCCTTGAAGACCTTGAAGACCTTGAGTTCCTTGATTTCCCTGAATACCACCAGAACCTTGAAGACCTTGAAGACCTTGAGTTCCTTGAGTGCCTTGAATACCTCCAGTACCTTGAGTGCCTTGAAGACCTTGAAGACCTTGAGTACCTTGAGTACCTTGCATAGTTCCAGCTGGACCCTGAACACCTTGAGTGCCCTGAAGACCCTGAAGTCCCTGAGTGCCTTGAAGTCCTTGAGTACCTTGGGTACCTTGATTACTTAAACCTTGAAGACCTTGAAGACCTTGGGCACCCTGAATACCAGTTTCTCCACCAGAACCTTGAAGTCCTTGAATTCCTTGTCTTCCTTGAGTACCTTGAGTACCTTGAGTACCTTGAGTACCTTGAGTTCCTTGAGTTCCTTGATTACTCAGACCCTGAACCCCTTGAAGACCTTGAATTCCTTGAAGACCTTGAGTGCCTTGATTTCCCTGAATACCACCAGAACCTTGAAGACCTTGAAGACCTTGAGTTCCCTGAAGTCCCTGAATACCTTGAGTGCCTTGAGTACCTTGGGTACCTTGGGTACCTTGGAACATCAGCTCATATGGTGCTGACCACATAACACCATCGCCAGAAGACGTTAAAATAGACCCAGGATTGCCAGAACTATTTTCAAAATCAAATAAACGAGAACGAAGTCTAAGTTCATCATTTACATCCAATCCAACATCAGGTAAAGTAGTAGCAATACCAACTCTAGAATTTACATAATCATATTGAATGTAAGAAGTGGCATAAAAATCTTTATCATTTCTATTATTAAGTCTAGTGTATATAAAATTTCCAGGGTCCCCTGGCGCAAATACGGTAATCGTGGAAATAGTTCCAGTAGAATCAATAGTTGCATTTACAGAGTTGCCTCTAAAATTCAATTTAGATACGCTATTAATTCCTGCAATTAAAGCAACATCCTCATCAAAAATAGTAAGCCCATTCAAATAGGTTTGGGGAGCTTCTGGAATCCAGTACCTATCATATAAATTATCAGAATCTAGAGTTACAAGTTTATAATAAGTTCCCGCAATACCAATTGTACTTTTTTCTCCAGGATATCCTAAATTAGGTTCTGCTTCATCTGGATATAGATAAAGATGCCTATCTGTACTTAATCCAGAAAATGGTTTTACCTTATTTCTACCACTTAAATATCTTTTAGTCATATAAATTACGTCGTGCTATTTTCAAGAATGCTGCAAATAAATTCCATTTGAAGAGGTCCAACCAATCCACCACTAACATAATGATGAGTAATACCAATTGCTACACCAGAATTAGTCACAAAAGTTTTAGATGTTCCAACACTGCCAATAATGGAATCAACAGTAAAAGATTGTTGAGGTGATGGGTATATTGTAGTAGTAATACCAAATGACCCAGTACAAGTAAAAGCTAATCCACTCATAGTTATTTCATCACCGACATTAAAATTATGTGGATTGAATGTTGTTATAGTCGTTATTCCCGTAGTATTATCATATCGACAACTAGAAATAGATACAATTCCAGACTGAGTTCCTTCAATTAAAATAGAATCAATAAGTGTAGCATTTCTCTCTAAAATTAATCTTCCATCAATAATGATTAATGAATCGCTAGGAGGAATTTCTGCATTTTTAATAATTCTAGTGTCTCTAATATTTCCAAATGTTCTAGATCCTGTACTTTTTCTTCTATGCGTAAAAGTAACTGTTGGATATGTTCCTATCCCCACATTAGATACTTGCGCATAAAGAACAATCGCAGATACTCCCGTTGGGGTAGTGTAAATAAGTTGCTCTCCTGGAGCAACAGGAACTGCAATTGTTAAAAATTTATTAAGTGGTGCTATTGCCATTTTTTATCTCAATGCCAGTATGAGTGGAGTTACTTCCGCCTGTATTGCTTTACTAAAATCTCTTCCTCTAATCGTCGCTGTTGGCTGATTAATTTGGAATCCTTCACCAATATCAAAATTTCCTTTTTGATCAGTACTTGTAAATGGAATTTGTGCTCCATCTAAAGCAACAACTTCATTCTCTTTTATAGGAACTGCCCCAACAAAGGGTGTTGCCTTATTTATATCTGTTCCACATCCAATGTATTCAAAGGAATGAGAACTGGTCAAAATACGACTGATTCTTTTGAAAGAAACATCTTCATCTCCAAATAACTCATAAGGAATGAATTGATTAAATGTTACAGTAGTAACTGAACCAATACCAACCGAAACTGGATCAGTAGCAGAATCAACAGTGTAATAAATTGGACGAGTAATAACTGTCGCCGCGACACCAGTATTTCCCGTATCTGGAATAAAAACTTCAAGATTTTGAGTTGGTAAATAATTTCTTCCACTATTCACAACATCAATAGCAACTATTGATCCAGTAACAGGATCAACAGTTGGACTCAACTCAGCAATAATTCCTTGAGGACCTTTCGGTGATTGAGAAAGATCATCAGCATCACGAATTAAAACTGTTGGGGGAGCAGCAGCACTGAATCCAGATCCACCATTAAGAACTTTAATTTCTTGTACATCTTTCATTGGTTGATCTAATATATTAGGAACACTTTTATTTGGAACTACTGTGTCTGGATATTTGCTCAGATCAATTTCAAAGAATAATGCCTGCCCATCAAATGGTTTTCTATATCGTCCAAGTTCATCTTTAACATCAAAGAAAGTTACTTTATCACTTCCAGCATTAACTCCATTTTGAGATCTAGTAGGTGGATCTTGGAAATTTTGAGGAGAATTATATACTTTCCCAAAAAATTCAGTTCTTCCAAGTCCGACTGCAACCAATCCAAAATTACCAAAAGAAGAATTGGAGTTTGTAAGGTCACAAGAACCACCACTATCTACATAAATTCCAATATGAGAATTAATTGTAAAAATAGAAACTAATTGAGCATACCCATTATTTGTAATTGATACACCAATTCCATTTTCATTATATTGAGTAAATGAATCACAAACCATACATTTAAGATCATTTGAAAGATTACTTGGATCTAGCGTTGTAGAATGATCGCCATCTATTTTCATTCCAATACTTCCGCCCATAAAATTAGTACAGTTTCTAATATAGGGTGATCTCCATCTTCCGGTAGGACCTTCATTAGCTGGACCAGGATCTAAATATCCACTCCTTGCTCCACCAATACCTATAGGAGGAGGGAATGCTACTGCTGCTCCTTTTTTAAATGAAATCGGAACCACAGTTTCTCCAGCATAAAAAGGTACTTTACCAAAAGCAAAACTCAAGTTCTCAATCAAACATCCTCTTCTAACATAAAAAACATCATCATCATATTGAGGACAAACAGTAACTAATCTCAAGTCTTGACCACTAACTGAAACATCAGTTCTTAAACCTATTGGATTTTCTTCAATATAAAATCCAGAACGAACCATAATAGTATCACCGGGTTGTGCAATTGCAGCAGCAGCACCAATTGTTAATTTTGCAGATCCCTCTGTTCTTCCATTATTATCATCATTTCCATACTTAGACACGTAAATAAGATTCTTAGAATCTGCTCCAGCAGGTGCCCAAATAATTTTTCCATCAGGGTAAGTTCTATTTGGAGATGCTGAAGGTCCATTACGTATAATTGTTGTTACAATCCCTGCACAAACCGCTATTGCAGAAGCAACATTTACACATCCATTTAAATTCGAATTAGATCCAACAGAAAGATCATCTTGAATTGTAAAATCTTTTATTTGAAATATACTAGATCCAATACTCTGATATGATTTTGGTGGATCTACATTATTAATTACATATCTTGCAAGTTGAGACGCTGTAGTGATAGCAACTATTGTCGCATCTTTTACAGAATATCCATTAGTATCAGTTCCACCAATATGAACTAAAGTATTTCCACTATAATAAGAAAGTCCAGCTCCTACTGATTGGGAATTCCCTCCGCGAGTAATATCATAAGTAATTGCTTTTAATATACTCTTAATATCATCTTTACAATTTACGGGATCAGTAGCAATACCAGAGGAATTGACAACTGTAAATGGAGGATTTTTATAATCAGTGCTAGTTAAAAATCCAATAGATTCATTTGCAATAAAATCTAAATTAATTCTAATTAAATTTGCTGCATCAAAAAATCTTCCCGCAATAATATTTCCGCCAGTATCAACCCCAACTGTAGTTAAAACATTCCTAGGAACTTGATATTGCTCTGACCTAAATCCTACATTTTCATTTGAATCATAAATCGCACCCTGATTAAAAAATACATCTTTATTATTAAATTCAATATCTCTTCTCGGAGAAGTAGTACCAAATCCAACAGATCCTATTGCAGTAGTTGTTATTACAGTGCCTGCTACTCCAACTTTTAAAGTAGAATTTACAGTAGCATCTTTACCTACATTTAAATTTTTCTCAATTCCAACTCCACCCTCAACAATTAATGCCCCAGTATCTTTGCTTGTAGATTCTTGGACACTACCAACAGTAATATATCCACCTGCATTAATATTTTCTCCAACACCAAGACCACCAGTTATAACAACAGCACCAGAATCCTTATCATTAGAAGAATTTCCAGAAAGAACATCAACTGTTCCTATGATTTCTGCATCTCCAGAAAGATAAAAATCATTTCCTACATTTAAATTCTCCTCTATTCCAACACCACCCTCAACAACAAGAGCACCAGAATCTTTATCAACAGAAGAATAAGTTCCACTTATAAAAACAGAACTTCCTACACTTAAACTCTTTTTAATTCCAACTCCACCTTCAACTACAAGAGCACCAGTACCTATACCTGAAGAATCAGTAGAACTTCCTATAGAAACAGAACTACCAATACTTAAACTCTTTTTAATTCCAACTCCACCTTCAACTACAAGAGCACCAGTATCTTTACTTATAGAATCAGTAGAACTTCCTATAAAAACAGAACTTCCTACACTTAAACTCTTTTCAACCCCAACTCCACCTTCAACTACAAGAGCACCAGTATCTTTACTTATAGAATCAGTAGAACTTCCTATAGAGACTGAACTACCAATACTTAAACTCTTTTTAATTCCAACTCCACCTTCAACTACAAGAGCACCAGTATCTTTACTTATAGAATCAGTAGAACTTCCTATAGAGACTGAACTACCAATACTTAAACTCTTTTTAATTCCAACTCCACCTTCAACTACAAGAGCACCAGTACCTATACCTGAAGAATCTTCTGTAGAACGTACAATTAAATAATCTCCAACATCAACATAAGAATCAACTTCTAATTGAAGTTGAATATATGCATCACCAGTAACATCCAAAGAAGCATCAATTGTAGTATCATCAAAAATATCTGCTGTTCCAACAACAATAAGATTTCCTCCTACATTAAGATTTTTACCAATCCCAACACCACCATTTACAACTAAAGCGCCAGAAGAAAAATTAATAGACTGCTGTGTACTAGTAAATCTTACAATATCAGTAACTCTAAGGTCACCAGAAACGTCAAGATAATATTCGGGAACATAGTTATTAATACCGACTTTACTATTCCTATAAACATCTGAACTAACAGCATTACTAGCAGTATCTGAAGATGTTAATGTCCATCTATCAGATACAGTAATATTTGCAAATTTACTACTAATACCACTGATTTCAGCTTTTACCAAATTATTAGGATCACTACCATCAAAGAAATTTAAATTAGCAACAATTCCTTTGAATAAATTCTCATCCCAAACACCTATAGTTTGCAGAGGTGTTCCTAAACCAGAAATATCTCTCCAAAATACTGAAGTTCCATCAGTTAAAAGTATTTCTCCAAGTACCCCACTATAATCTGTTTTATCATAAATTGGACCTTGTAAAAATAAATTATTATTTACTAATATATTATCCTGTTGAAGATTTGCAAATGGTTCTGGAATAGAGTATGCAGGATAAGTACCAAACCCAAGAGTCGTCGATATGGAAACATTATTTAAAGACTCTTGATTAATAACTAAACTTCCATTCTGGATTGATATTACTTTTGTTCCTGGTTGGATTATTTCACTAATTTCCCGTATATAATGATCTGTAGTAATACCAGAAGTCGATATACCAACAATCAAAGTTGTAGAAATTCCTACTGTCCCACCCACAGAAACAGCAAGAGAAAATCCAGCATCATCAAAAATATTTACAGCACTTGAATCATATTCTTTACTAGTATCAACTGTATATTTTCTAGAGTAGTAAAAAGTTTGACTGGTACGTGGCATGAGGATACTAGAAAAAAAATTAAGGTCTTACATCATAATTCCAACCAACAATAGAGTACTCATCATTATTGCCAGGATAGTCTGCAGGACTATTTCCTTCGTACTCTACTATTAAATTTTCCCCATCAATTCTATTAGCATACACTATATAGTAGCAATCTATAGAAGAGCTTGACCCAGATTTAATAATAATTTTAGTCCCCCACTCAATCTTTTCAATTATAAGATCTTGTTGAGATCCTATTTGTGTCAAATTAACAGTGATGCTTTCTGGATCAACAAATCCTCTCCAATACTCTGGAAGTTCAATTACATTTGAATCAGTAAGTCTTCCTCTGAAATAAACGGCATTTTCAGGACCCTCTATGCAAGTATGCCTGAGTCTCCATCCCTGTTTATTTGGATGCGGAATATCAAAATTCTTTTTAGCAGAAAGTCTATGCCCACCACCATTAGAAAAAACTTCACCACTAAAAGTTGTTCTATTTGCATTAACAAAAAAAGACGGGATATTTCCCCTACTTCTTTCTAAAGTAAGAGTTGATGTGCTTGTCCCATTCAAGTGCATATAAGTATAGTCTGCAGGAGACTCCGACTTATTCACCAGACAAACAGAAACATCACTTAGATTAAAAGGAGATCCATCATAACTACTAACATCAAAATCATCATTATCTCTATATTCAAATGGAGTTCCTGGTCCAGTAAAAGTACCGTACTTTTCAAACGTAAAAGCCATTATTCATCAATCTCCGTTATTAACTTTTCGACATCATTTCTTGTACCAAATATATGATAAAAGCAACTTATTGGCATAGATTCTTTTTCTTGTAAGTATATTTTATTATTTTCTATCTTAGATACAAAAATATCTTGGGAATTTCCTAGTGGAGTAATAGAAATTGATATTGAAGATTCATCAACCAACTTAGTCCAGTATTCTGGCAATTCAATTACAGATTCATCAACCAATTTCCCACGAACATAAACTCCATTTTCAGGTCCCTCTAAACAAGTATGAACTAATTTTTTCCCTTCTTTAGTTGGGTGATCAATTACAAAATTCTTTATTGATGCCTGAAGAACTTGGGTTCTTACAATTTTTGCTTCAATGAACTTACATTTCAATAAAACATCAATTCTAACGAAGTTCTGAAATCTTGAATATAATCTAACCCAAAGAGAATATAAAGCAGATGGTGCATCAGAGTTATTAAGTCTTCCTATAAGAACAGTAGCACGGGGAACTTTGTGGTCACTTGATTTACCAACTTGCATAGGTCCTTCAACATAAGCAGACCCCCTTATCTTAGAATCTCCCACTCCCAACGCAACTGGTTTTCCTGCTCCACATACAAATTGTCCACCTACGGCATTATCATCCATCAAAAAAGCCATTTATTTCTCCTATTTTACTTTAGTTTGAGATCTATATACATCCTTTCCACCAACTTTAGAATCTCTATTTGCAACAGCATCTGTCACACCCTGAATCACTGAACTATATATCTTCATAGTAGAATTTGCTGTTATTTGTGCCTGACCAGTGGTGACTAGTTTATATGAAGAAGTTCCGTCAATTGTTATATTATTTGCTTTAAGATTGAGATTCCCCCCCTCCGCTTTAATTTGTATATTTCCTCTAGTATTGTCTGGACCTTTTGCAATTAAATCAATGTCAAGTCCTTCAATACGAACTCTACCATTTTCAGCCCTAATAATTATATCTCCATTGATGGAAGTAAGAACCAAAGCATTTTCATCTCCACTTTTATCATCACCACATTGAATTTGAAAAACTCCTGGGGCAAACATAGTAGTCCCACCTTTTCTGGGGCCATCCTTATCCATCATTATAGAGTGTCTTCCATCAGAAGCCTGAAGTAAAACATCCGCAACAACGTCTGCTTGCTTATGAATATGACCGAAACTTATAGATCCATGATCATTTCCATAACGAACTGTAGTATAAGTCTTCTTTGATCTATTATTATCAGGCAATGCTCCAGTAGCATATGCCTCGCTTCTAGGAGATCCTACCCGTGTATTTTTTATATTTTGAGGTGTCGCCATATATCATTTATAAATTATACTACTATTTACCATCACAATTCTGTTGTCGTTCCAAAAGTTCTTGGAATATTTAATCTTGGATCATTAGAAGAAACATCAGTTCCAGATACTTCAATGGCACTTGGAGGAGTAACTATATTAGCAGTTATACTTTCCTGCAGAGTATCATAAACTATAATTTGAGTTCCAGTTGTCTTATAATAACCAGCATATCTAACTCCATTATCATAATAAACTGCCCCATAATATGCACGACCATCAACATATCCAGTCTGCTTAAGTCCAACTAAGTCAGTCACCTGGATTAATTTATCTTCAGGAACTTCTATAGGATCTCTTACAACTCTAAAGACTGGAATGAAAGATGCATTAACTCCGGTAGGTTGCGTAGGAGACTGCATAAAAATATTTGGGTATGAAGTAAAACCTCTCCCAGGTTCATCTACAACAACATCCAAGATCCTACCAAAAGAATCACAAATATACGATAGTTTAGCTCCATTATCTGGAACTATTTTTATTTCATCAACTCCACAGTTATAATTAATTCCAGGATCGGTTACGACAACATCAGTCAATTCAAGGGTTACTGGATATGTTTGTCCTGTAGGGTCTGGTGGCAAATATCCATTTCCAGGATCTTCAACTATTACTTCATCAACAACTCCCCTACCACCAATTTCCTTAGGGCAAGGGGGAGATATAAGAACAGCAGAAACTCCAATTGGATTTGATCTGGCCCAAGAAGCAGCATTTGGATTAAGAGTATTAATGTCTTTAGTAATATGTACAGCAGCTCCCATTGGATTATTCTTAAATATAAAAGAATTTTTATTATCCAAAGGTTGTTGAACATTTTCAAGTTCAACACTAACAGTATGTTTTCCTTGGGTTACATTTGCGATATATTGAATAGGATTTCCAGAGAAGTCAGTAGATGTTGCAATTTGTTGACCATCTATTTTCAAAGTCCCCGTATTGTCTGCTTGAAAATTTATTTTATATGTACCACTTTCTGGAAAATCAACATTACTCCAAGTTAAAGTATATTTTCCTATCACCGGATTTTCTGGTTGTGATATATTAACAAAAACTTTTGGAGAAACAGAGTAATTATTCATAAAATTATCACTCCAAAATCTATCCTGATGGGCAAATAATGGAGGTCCAGAATAACTAACCCCACCAATGTTTGCAACTGAAGTCAAATTTTGAGTCCCAACTTTAAAAGTAAGGTCATATGTACTTCTACCACTATTTTTTGCATTTCTTTTATTAGAAGGGACAAATGTACCAGACTCTACAGTAATTTGCATATCATCATTATCATTGTCAGATGCAATCCGGTCTCCAAAAATACGATTAGACTCTTGGAGACCACCTTCTTTATTTTTTTTACCATTTGAAATAACACCTTGCTCTACAGTCCCAAGAGAAGAAGTAGCAACAACTGTATAATTAGTATTTGCTTTTACTTTAATTGTTTCAGTTCTATAAGTTCCAGAAGAATATGCACCATTAATAGTAAATGTACTAGACTTATCTTCCGAAGTAAATGAAAATTTCATTTTATTACTATTTCTACCCTCACCATAAACTCTAAAAACAACATCAACAAATTCAGATTGTGTTGGAGATCTCCAATCTTGAGTACTGAATATTTTTTTATCAACTGTACTAAAAACATCTTGAGGAAAATTTAAAACTTCAACAGTAATCGTATGAGGTCCTTCCGTAATAAAAACTTTACTAATTGTAGGATTATTTACAGAGAATCCATTTAATGATGTCACTAAAATCCCATCTACATAAACTCTTCCAGAATTATCTGCGGTTCCTTTTAATGCATAAAACCCGTCATATGGAATATTTACATTCCAAGTATTAGAGAAAGTTATTCCAGATTGATCGCTCCCAGGATCACTTGAAGGTGGGACTGGAGAAACCGCATACCTGTTCATAAACTTACTCCAGGTATTTGGAACTTCATATTTAACAGGATACCAACTTGCAGTTGCTCCAGAAAATCTTGTAGACCATATTGGATTAGAAGGACATCTACCAGTCTGTTTTTTTATTGGTTCTACTGGAATTGGTGGATCAGGAGCATCTATAGACATAGAAATTCCCATCGGATTTGTATTCCAAGATGCTGAAGATACTACATTTCCAACAGTTATTGATGAATCTTTAGAACTAATTGGATTTATGCTAAAAATTTCAAATTTAATATTTGCATCATTTCCATCCAAATCATATAAGTCTAATCTTTTTGAACCCGTTATTTTTTGAGTAGAACTACTACCTATAATCTGTATCGGTCCATATAATCTACCACCAGTGAAACTTACATTTTTCGTTATTGTTTCTTCTTTTAGATAAGAAATAAATGAAGAAGTAAAAGTGTCTATCTGAGATAGTTTAGTTCTCTTAAAAGAAACATTTCCCGAATCTGTAGGCAAAATTATTTCAGAAGCAGCAATATCAGCAATATATGGATTATCATTAACCTCCATTTTAATCTTTGCTTTAACTTCACCGGTACCAGATACTTCAACATAATATTGGTTATTTTTCTGAACAAACTTTATTCCTGGTATTTGATATGAAGTTGGTGTGGATGCTGGGGAATTTTGCGTTATCTGAATCCCATTTACCTTTAATACATTTTGTTCATTGACGACATCAGCAATACTTACCTGAATATTTTGATCAGTTCCATCAGCATCATACAACGCAATTTTACTATTACCTTTTACTTGCGGGTCTAGAACATTTAACGATGCTCCAACAATTTTAATAGGTCCATAAGTTTTTCCTCCAGCAAATCTAGCAGTTTTTCTTATATTTTCTTCAGTTTTTATTAATAAATCAGATCCACTTGAGGATCCTTCTCTAGTAAATTTAATATTACCTTCCTCTGAAGGAATTATAATTTCCTTTGCAGCAACACCTGCAATTGTAGGAGAATCTTTTATATCAACTAAAATAGTTACCTTTCCGGTGCCAGTTCCTTCAACTTCTATAAAAAAATCTTTTCCTTTTTTTACAAATTTAGGACTTATTTTTGATACTTGAGTGCTACTTGGAGAAGTAGAAGAACTAGATGTTTGTGGGACAGGAATATTTAATAAATCAACTCTAATTACGTGAAAACCTTCTGTGATATTTATAGAAAAAGATGTTACTGGACTATTAAATCCGTTTAAATTATCTACAAGTAAAGAATCGTCAAGATAAACTTTTGCTATATTATCACAAAGTCCATTAAAAGTATATTGCCCATCATATGGAAATTCTTCTATCCATTCAAAAGTAAAGACTCTTCCAGAATAATCACTTCCAGGAAAATCTGAAGATGGTACTGGAGAAATCGCATACTTATTCATAAACTCATTCCAAGAGGGATGAGTCACATCATAAGAATCATAAGATTCATCTAAAGAAGTTATTTTAGACGGTTTGCTTTTTCTAGTAGTCCAAAAAGGTTTCTCTATAAGAACTTTCTGATACTTTTTAATCTCATCTGCAATTGGATCATTTTCATTATCAAAATCATAATTATCTGCATTCCATTCGCCTAAAATTTCTCCATCAGGTCCCCATTCAACTACACCATCACCCTCTTCTTCTTCTATTACATATTCTTCAAAATCTTCTTCATCCTCATAAGTTTCTAAAATAGTAGCGGTTTCTCCTAATGAAGATCTTAATACTGCACCACTTCCAAATTGACAAAAATCTTCTGCAGAAACTTTAGGTGGAAATTTATATCCGAATCCTCCAGAAATTATATCAACCGCAAGTAATGATCCATCTGCGCCTATAATAGGATTTGCTGAGGCCCCTACTCCACCACCTCCAAAAAAATTAATAACAGGAGGTCCGCATTTTTGTGGTTTATTATCACACTTATTATTAGAAATTAAATCAGAATAAGTTAAAGAATTTACTTCTGTAATTGTTAAAAATCTTAGATTATTATCACCATCAAAGAAAATAAAAACAGTTCCTGGATTTACTTGCGCGTATTTATTTGCATCATTAATAGAAACATTATCAATATATCCTAAAGTAGGATCAACGTATCCTACAGTTATGGCAGATCTTGGTGTTGGTCCTAATAAACTGCTTTGTCTTGCCATATAATATTGATCTTGTTATTTTTTCTTTCTTTTATTAAAAGTATTTAGTATGACTATCCAATGTTTGAATTTGCTCCAACAGTAAATCCAGATACAGTTTGTTTAGAAGGTTGTGCAAAAGGAATTTCTTTCTTAGAAACTTCCGAATTTTGATTTATATTTTTAGACACATTATCTAAAACTGGCTGATCGATAGATTTAGATGCTCCTCCACCATTCTGGAAAGTGTGATAATCATTGATTGGGCAAGATTCCTCCTCATCACAACTAAAGAATTGCAGTACAGAATTTACAAATCCCAAAGCACTTGTCATATTTCCAGTTATTCCATCGAGTAAAGATGAAGACTGATTTAATATTGTTGCAACATTGGTTAAAGGCTGACTTACGCCCCCAGTTGCAGAATCAATCTGTCCAAAAATAAAACTAGAAGTCTGTCCAGCAAGAGAATCAATTTTACCAGAAACATATGCAGAAGAATCAGAATATAACAATGAATTCAAAGGAAAAGAATTAGAATCTCCAGAAGCACTTCCCCCAAGTTCAACATAAGAACCCAAAGATTCTGAAACTAAATTTCCAATAGGAGATATTGCGGCATCCACTCCCTCAGTAATTTCTTGAATTACATTTCCCAATACATTTCCCGTAAGTTGCTCAACTGAACAAATTGGAACAACTGGAGCAGTTCCTTCTTCTGGTGCAACTTTTTTTAAATTGCCAGAATCATCTTTAAATAATTTACCCAAGAATGATCCTATCAAACCAACTAATTTTCCAACTATTTTATTAAAAAGACAAACAATTTTACTTGTGCTTTTATCCTTTAACTTTAAAACTTTATTTCTTTGATTTGGGAATATTTTATCAACTATTTTAGAAATTCTAGAATTCATTTCTTTAATCACATATGCTTTAACCTGCTCAAAGATACTTTTCATATAGGATGCAATTTTTGACGCAGCAGAATCTATTAATGATTTTAGTTTAGATTCATTTAGATTAGTAGATACTGCATCAATATAACTGTTTGCTGCTTGCTGAACCTTATTAATATCTTTTGTAAGATTCTCAATTACTATTTGTATATTTTTTAGATCTGTTTTTTGCTTCTTACAAGGACTAGAAAGAGGAACCTTTCTTAACATTTTTTCATTACGAATTACATCAGCTGCACTTAATTCGTGCGGATTATCTGGTTGTTCTCTAGTTGCACCAGGTTGAGAAGGAGAAGTTGAAGAATTTGATTCTTGGCATCTATTTTTAATTCCCTTTGCTACTTCAGATTGAATAAATGCCGCCCTATCCTCTTGTCTCAATAGACCGGAGTTTATTCTCGCTTCCGCTTCTATTATAGCTCTTTGTTGATCTTGAAATTGTGCTTTTGATAAAGGAAGATCTGATCTTAGACCATATTGATTTAACGCAACTCCAGATGGAGGGGGAGAACACTCCGCAGATTGCTCTGTTGATTTTGGTTTGTTTGTGACCAGTGCCTCTGCAGGTACTTTAATATTTAAATCTTTGTCTCCATTTGCAGGAGTTGCGAATCCACTAGTGGGACCAAAATTAGTTTTATCTGTACCAGTTTGTGTGCCCAATACGGTCTGAGCATTATTTCCAAGAACCCCCATTATAACAGGAACTTGTTGGTCTTGCCCGTCTAAAAAGAATCCAAAAACAAAATTACCCTGCCGAATATTTGGAGTTGCAGATGCTGCTGCCTGTCCTCCCCCAGCGGTGATTGGATACATCACTTGTGCCCAAGGAAGTTGATCGGAAGGAATTGTAGTCTCCTCCCGATCGTGCAATCCAATTATTCTAACTTTATATCTACGACCCCACCCAGGAACTTGATCTTTACTTTCAAATTTTCCAGGAATAATATTGTCTCTCCAAGTTGAATCATCAGCGATCTGTCCGATCCACCAATAAAAATGAGATCCTAGAAATCCAGGATTAAATAAAGACCCACCTTCCATTACTTATTAATCCTCATATATTCTACACTCAAGAGCATTTGGGTGAGAGTCGCAATACAATTCAAGTGAAGTTGGATCATAATCTTCGTCTGGGTGATTTACTTGATACTGCTCAAGTGCATTGAGTTCATCGCTCAAATGACGACGACGCTGACTACTAACATTAGAATCGTTTAATTCATCAATATCATCGTTAATATGTTGTTGAAGACTTTTGTTAGTCATAATGGTACTTTACCAGAAGTGTGATTGCCAACTCTACCAAAAGAATCTCTAACCAAATTTAATTTAGTATAAGTTTCTTTTGGGGAAATGTAGTGACATAAATCTGCTATAATATATAGACCACCATATTCCTTATTTACCTCTTCATCATTAATCGACAATTCTTTAGCATCTACAAAAACAACATCCCCAGCGTGCAAAGAAAAATCTCCAGGGATAGTAATAGTACTCTTTAAAGAAAATAATTGATTGTATCTCATTATAGATTGATTTAATATATTCTTATATTCAAAATTTTCTTCTTTGGATTTACTAAGTTGCTGTTGAGTGTTCCCAGAGGGTAATGTTCCTTTATCCAATAAGTAATAAGTTGTCCTAGAAAATTCTTTATTACTGCCAAGTCGGTTAAATTCTGGGTTTAAAGTTGGAAGTTCCTTTCCTCCTAGTTTTAAAGATTTTTCTTTTTCTTTTGCATTTGGAGTAATAACTTCATAATAACAACTAAAGGGATCAAATAAAACTGTGCGAGTTGAAAATGCTCCCATTTTTAATTTTTCTTGGACATCAACTCTATTATCTTTATAATAATCAAGTGCTTTAACATCATATCCAGAAGGAACATTATCTCCCCTAGAGTCTGGTGTTTGGTTGAATATAATAGACTTTTTCTTTTCTTGGCTTAATAAAGAATCTATAGACTTAAATTTAAATCCATCTGTAGTTTCAAAGAAAAAATATCCCGCAGTATTTCCAGTCGCTTCTGAAAAATTAGGGACTGCTTTTTTAGACAACCAATTTAAAGCATAATATGGTTTTCTATTATTTCCAATAAAATTATAGTTATTAGATGTATCTTCAATATCAACTTTTTTGCCCGTGGAAAGATATTTTTGGTCCGTTAAAATCTGCTTAATGTGTTCGGAAATTTTACCATCAAATCTTTCATTGAGTCTAATTTTTTCATTCATAATAAATTCTTTGGAAACTAATTCCAATTGAATCATAGATTTTGTAGTATCTTCTGAAATTGGAGAAACTTTATTCACATAAAGAACTAAGTCTAAAGTAACTTCATTATTATCAGTAAATTTCAAATATACTTTTTCCTGCCCAACAATAGGCAAACCATCTACTACTGTTTTATCATCAACCGAATTTCCAGTATCAGCAAAAGTATAAGTTGCTTTAATAGTATCCTGCAGAATACTTTCATAATACATTAGACGAACAGCACCATTCACAACGCTCGCAGTTTTACTTTGATCCTTATTAGAAACTACATCTAGTCTCTGTATATAAGAAGATTCTGCGCTTTTAGTTGCTATGAAATTCGCCATTTGTTATTACCTCTTACTTATATTTAACCACCAACATAAAGAGAGTCAAATGGATCGGATTCACTTTCGTTAGAAGAAATCATCAAACCTCCCCCACCTTCATAAGCATCCCCACTTCCCGCAACAATTTGAGTATTAGGTACAATTACAATTTGCTCAGACCCAGATTCATACGAAGCAAAATTACTTAAAACATTTATAGCATCTTTATATTTTGCCTTATTAATAGCATCTAAGAAACCTGGAAAAGTTCCTTCAATTGCAGCAGTAGAATCTGCATCAATAACAAACTCTCTTCCCTTCTCAGCAATTTTTGCAATATGAGGGTATGACTTAGTAAATCCACCTTTATCATAACCATTCAATTTACTACTCATATGCATCAATACGGTTTTACCGGATCCAGGAACGGTTGCATAATTTCCACCACCACCAGGATCATTTTGAAAATTAGTAAGTCTAAAAGGAACCAAAGGGAATCCGGGCATATTAACATCAAATGCAGCTTTCCTGCCAGAATGAGTATGCATTGCTTGACCTTTTCTAATCAGATTAACATAGTAATCATTATTTTTATTTGCTAATATAGGAGTTCCGTCAGAAAGTTCTGGTTTTAACCCAGATCCTGCCATTTTTTTGATTAAAGGAACTCCATCCCTTACTAAAGTATCAACAGATCCATCAAAAGATTGAAAGTGTGCGTGAGACCAGTTAGGTTGAGACATATATGTTCTTCCAGTTAATCCAAATCTCCAATTCCCAGAACCAGAACCAACATCACTAGAATAAGATGTTTCTCCTTTTATATTAGCATTAACCTGCGCTGCACTTAATTTACCTGCCTTAAATTGTCCTATCATTGCCCCACCAGGTTCAAATCCAAAAGTATGCCCGTGCCTTGATTTTTCTGTCTCGTTTGCAAGATGATTATTTGCTTTTTCATAAGCATCTGCTCTAAAACTGTCTCTTGCTCCAACAAATTGTCTAGCAGATTGTTGTTTATTAGTATCTAATAAAGCGGCAGCAACTCTCTCAAGTTGTTCCTGTGTTTTACCGTGAGTTTTAGAAAACCTAATAGCATCTTGTTTTGTTTTTATTTTTGACCAAGCATCAGTACCACCATATTGTCTAACTGGTTGAAATTGACCAGGATTTAATATTGCTTTTTTGATAGTAGGGGCATTCCAAGCAGGATATTGTGTTCTATTATAAATCACTTGAGCAACATCTGCAGAACCTTGTGGATGAGAATTTTCAAACATTGCTGCTGTAGCAAGCAACCAAAAATCTTCACTATCACTAGAAACTTGAACTCCTCCACCTTCTCCCATATCTTCCGCACTTGGAGCAGTTTTTTCATCTCCTCCGGGTTTCCTAAGTCTCAAGTTTTCCTGTATTTCCCTCAGCGTTTTCTGAGAATTTGTCTCAGTAGATTCCTTAAATGCTTTTGCTACCCAATCACTAATATCACCACCTTGAGCAATGGCATCTAGTGTTTTAGGATCAACAAATCCACCCTCAGCAAAAGCAGCAAGACCACCCTTTAATTTCCCATCATCTATTCCTTTTGCAACCAACATATTAATTCCAAGACCAACATTTTTATAGTCTTCTTGTGTTGGTTTTTGCCCCAAAAGTATCTTAGAAGTAATTGCAAGTATTGGTCCAAAGTAATCACTATCTCCAAGATTCTTACCCGCGTTTTGAATCATTTTAAATGGATTAATTAATTCATTTGCTTTTTCCTGCATCATTTTAAAGGGATTTGGAAATAACCCAAATAATTTTTGCTCCCCACCAACATCAGAACCAGGAGAAGTTGCCTCAACATCACCAGGTTTTTTTGGTACTAATTTTCTTTTATATTTTGCTTTTCTTGTTAGTGTTCTTCTTACTCCACGCTGAGGTCTTCCAGATCTTGTTATTCCGCCGCCTGCTTTCTTAACAGTCTTTCCTTTCGCGGATGAAGACTTACCACCAAAAAGAAAATCATATAAGACACCACCAATAGCATCACCAGCAACACCCCCTAACAATCCCCCAATAAAGTTTCCAGCAACAGGCACAACGGTTCCTGCAGCAGCACCAACAGCACCAAGGAGTCCTGCACCAATTGCTCTAAATGCTGCTCTTCCAGGGTTCTCTCCAAGAGCAACAGACAAACCAAAATCAATCAGTGCTCCAACTACCGGAAGAGGAATCCTTTTTAAAAATGGTCTTACCGAAGAAAGAAGTGCTCTATTACCACCACGTCCAACTGTTACTTTAGGTCTTTGTCTAAAAGGATTTCTTACATCAGGTCTCCCTACTGTTCTACCACCACTTGTAGTAACCTTAGGTTTTCCGCCAGGTCTTACCGCAGTACCACGTCCCTTCCCACCACCAAATCCACCAGAACCAGCAACAGCCATTCCTGCGATAATAGCAAGATTTAAAAACTGATTTAATGAACTAGATAGTTGATCAAACTGTTTTGCGCCATCATCACCAAAAAGATTTTTTATAAATCCACGAGTAGCATCATAAGCCTTATATCCCCAATCAATAAAAGTTACAAGACCATCTAAAAGTTTTCCACCAACACCAAGAACAAAATCAGTTGCCTTACCCAAAAACTTTACAATAGGTATTATCTTTGGCAAATGATCTACTAGTCTGACTGCAAAATATCCAAGAATAATATTTCCAATAAAGTTCTTTACCCAATCCAAAAATCCCATTCTAGGCAGACTAGGCATTTTTATTTTGCCCTTTTCTGCGTTTGGTTTTGTTTCTAATTTTTCTTCTATTTTTTCACGTCTCTCAGAACTCTCTTTTTTCTTTTCTTCATTCAGTTTTTTCTTATCTGCTGCTAGAGTTCCTTTTAATATATCATCAATTTGAATTACTTTAACACGAACAATACCAAGATTTTCAACAGACTTATTAGTAAATCCTATAGATGAGGAACCTTTAATAATATTATTATTAACTTTTGATAGTGCTCCCCCTTTTGCGGAAGGCAAAAACTTTTGGGTATTAATCGCCATTTATCTTACCTCGCCAACCCTAAAGTATTTTGCTTTGATCTACTGCCTCTAGTAGAAGCACTGAAATTAGGTACATTTGAAGTTGATGGTTTGCTTCCACTTCCTCTTCTACCATTCATTCCACCTCCAGCAACTACAACTTTTGGTTTGGGTTTTGTTGGAGGTGATAAAGGTTTTCTCTTATTTAATTCTGACTGTCTCTTAGCAATAGTTGCTTGGGTTGCTCCCCTTGCTTTCAAGGAAGAAATAGATCCTTTTGATGCCTCATCATATTTCTTTCTTGCATTTGCAGCATCAATATTTTTATACGCACCGGGATTTATCATTCTTCCAAGTGATTCAAGTGGATTACTTGTTCCTGTTCCTGGTTGCGGTCCTCTTACATAAACTGTCTTACCACCTCTCATTGCTTTATATCCAACAAAAGGTCTTCCTTTATCATCAGTCATAATCTGAGTTTTAGGAGCATCTTTAAAGGACTGGTCTTTTAATCCATAACCACCCATAATTTTTCCACCTTGGAAAGTCTTTGCCCCTAAACCAGACAAAATAGTTTTTGCTTGCCTTGATAAAACTTCAGAACCAGTTTCTCCACCAAGTTTAATAACTTTCTGAAGAATTCCACCAAAACTTTTTTGGAATCTTTCTTCTTTATCAACAAGTTCTCTCAACTTTTCTATTCTATTTCTAAGTTTTTCTGGCGATTCTTTTCTTGCCTTTTCAATAGATGATGCAAGTCTCTTTGCTTCAACATAATCCAATCCACTTTGCACCAAATAACTTAACAATAATTCCACACCAAGAGACTTGAGATTTCCAAATCCACCAGGAACTTTCATATTAGTTTTTATTTGCGGAACAGAAAGTCCTCCAGTTATTCCAGTTCTAGCAAGTCCTCCACCAGTATAAGGAACAATAGCACTGGTTGCGGGGATAGGTGCTCTAACATTTTTCGCTGCTTTTGAAAAATAGTCTGCAGGAAGATTACTAAATTGACCTCTTAAAAAATAATCTGATTTAAGATTTGTGAATTGACCTCTCAAATTTGATTTTGGTGTGTTTAATCTTGGTAAGTTTTCTGCATATCTTGGAGCAGTTTTTGCATCCATATCAAATTTCTTCGCCAAGTCATCAAGTCCTGCTGCTGCTCTAGAACTTTGAGTAAATGATTGTGGATTATTAACTGCTTTTATTTTGTCTGCTGCAGATTGGCGAATAGCATCAAGCGCATCATCAGCACCGTGATGTCCCTGAAATATTCTTTCGTAAATATTTTCTCCACCGACCATTTTTGCAAAATCAGGCACTCCATTCAATTTCTTAAATGCTTTAAACAAATCTTCTTCTGTTCCAAATTGCCTAAAAACACGTGCAGCACGTCTAAGAGTATCAACATCAGGATTTGTTCCATAACTAGAAGCAAGAGGTATATCACCAATCATACCACCACCTTGGGCATAAGTGGTTCCGCTCATAATCTTAGGTTTGTTAGTTCCACCTCCAGCGGCATTCATTGCCTCCAAAGTATCAACACCATACTTAGCAACAGCACCCCGAGACATCACAAACTCGCCATCAGAAAGCATCGCAGGAACTTTATCTACACCCTTCTCACCACTTACAAACCCATTTACAAATCCACCACCATTAAACATTCCACCCAAACCACGCTGCAAAACTTGCTCTCTTTGCAGTTGTGTTGATCCTGGAGTTCCTTGTCCAGGTTTTACCCCTTCTCTTTTTTGTTCATTTTGTTGAGAAGCAGCATAAGCACCAACACCAGCAGCAGCTGCACCACCAACAACCAAAGAAGTAAGTGGATTTTTTGCAATGACTTTTAGAAGTTGAGGTATTGCAACTTTTCCTATTTGGAATATAAATCTGCCGACAGTCCCTGTTAAACCTCTAACCAACTTACCAAAACTTGTTCCAAATAAAATATAGGACCCAAGTAATGCAGGCCACCAATCTTTTACAAAACGAATAATAGATTTAACTTTACTTACATTCTTTTCATCACCCAACCATTCTACAAGTCTATATACGATTCTTCCAAGTATGACTGTGGTAAAGAATTGAAGTATTTTATCAAGTAAGGATTTTACTGGAGCAATAATTTTTTCTGCTAATTTCTTTAATCCTTCAAACCTTTTTTCTAATTTATTCTCTGCAAGATTTCTTTTCTCTTGTTCTGCTTTCCTTTTTTCATATGCAGATGCATCATCATCCACTTTCTTTTGCAGAGCAAGTGTATCTGCAATCGAAGACATATACTTAGCAATTGCAGAAATATCTTCTTCTATTCCTGCGCCAACTTTTTGAGAAACTCCAGTATATTTCTGCAATGCACTAGATGGGGATCTCACAAGAGCATTTCCGCGAGGTCCCTTCATTCCACCACCAGACGCTGGAGAAGGACCTTTCCCAGGAGAAGAAACTGCTGCTTTTGCTGCTTTTGTGGTTACGACTTTATCAACAAACTTTTCAAAACTTATCTTATTTTTTCTTCTAGAAAATCCTTCTTTTAATTGTTCTTTAGATAATTTTTGCCCACCGACAGTATTCTCCGTAAGGAGTTCATTTAGGTAATATTCATACCTATCCTTACCAAAAAAACTAGAAGCACTTATTGCTTTAGAAGTGGGCATTGCTCATCTGCTGTTTTTGTTTTAACTCTTCTTCTTCAAGGTGCTGTTGCAATAAACTAACGTAAATATCCCTTTCCCAAGGGATCATACCTTCAATTTCCCATAATGAATATTTATGGTATTGCATCAAAGAAAAATTAAGTTTGAAATAATTTTCAAGGTCCATATGGACCATACTCACGCGAAAAAAGATGCTAACCCTTCTAAAACAACTTCACTTTCAACTTCAGTAACTGGATTCTTAACTTTAATTTTATGAGAAAGTTTAGGCATTGTTTCAAAGAACTTTTCAATATCTTTGAACTGAGAAGAATTCATTGATTCTAAAAAGTCTGCCATTTCTTTTTTAGTTACGTCTGCGGCAGTCCAAACTTCTTCTTCAGTAAAAATTTTATCAATACAAGATGCAATCAATTCAAACGATTGATCCATTGCATTTTTATCACTGAAATGAAAATTACTCTTAATAAACTGATCTAAAGATGGATACTTCATTTCCATCATAATAGAATCATCAAGTTTGATTCTATTTGAATGCTCTTCATTTTTTTGAACTTTAATGTCATCCAGATTAATTTTTACTGGAACTTGAGTCTCACCGTCATCAGGGCAGATAATATTAACTTCAAGTTCTTCCCCAACAGACTTGCCACGAATATTCAAGAACAAATATTCAATATCAAAAGTAGGAAGAGATTCTACTTTAATATTTTTGGTAAGAATACAACTTTTGATAACTGTTTTAATTGCTGTTGTAATTTGCTTCGTATCTTCACTTTCTAAAGCAATTACAAGTAGCTTTTCTTCTTTAACAAGAAATGGTCTGTACTGAATTGTTTGTCCAGTTGAGGGCAATTCAAGTTCATAAGTTGGTGTAGAAATCTTCGGTAAAGGCATAATATCCTATAGAACTTCAGGTGTGATTATTTAGCGTGCATGGACAGAAGAGAAAGTGTCCACTCAACTCCAAACAACTCACAAACACGTACTATAATAACTACAGTTCAAACAAATCGATGAAAGGACTTCTCAACTTCTATCTTGCATCTGCACTCTCTGTAACGACCGCAGCAACTGGCGCTTGCTTTGTCTGGTATGTTCAGGAGTATGATGCGGCGTATAAGTACCACAAAGTTGCTCCAGAAGTTTCTCAAATCCACCGCAACAACTCTCTGTGGTTGGGTTTGTGGGGAGGAATTTACGGTCTCACTGGTGTAGTAAGTGCTATTGGTTTGTCTAAGGGTCTTAAAAAAGATCAATGAAAACTCTCATCATCTCATTATTATTAATTCCATTTTTAGTCATTGGCGGAAGCACTGTTCTATTTGCAGTTCTTCAAAACGCAAAGGTAGAACTTCCAACTCCAAACTGAGGGTCTTAATGACCCTCTTTTTTTATGTCTTATTGATAGGGTGATATTGGTCCAACATTCCTACCAACATAAGGAAGACCAGACTCAACTGGTCTTTGATTGGAATTAATGGCATTAATTATTTCTTCACCCTCATAAACCTGAAGGGAATTACCAGAAGATAATGCATTTTGAGATGATAGTCCCCCAGTTGTATCTACACCAAACTGAGGATTGGAGAAGGTTTGATACGCAGCAACATTAAATCCTGCTTGTTCTAATGGGTTATTGAGAGATGACTGAGAATTCTGTGCATCTGGTGGTGGAGCAGAACCATTAAGATCTTCAATATAATATCTGGAATAAGTAAAGGAAACAGTACACTTCAATAAAGAAGATGAATCATAAGATATTGGCATAGAAGATATACTAATAGGATATGCCTTTAAAAAAGTATATGTTAGTCTGGACTGATAATCCCTTTCAAACTTTACAATAGAAAAATTTGTTTGATATTCTTCTGGATATCTAACACTATAAAAAAAGTTTGGAGATACTAATCCAGTAGGTCCTCCTTCTCCACCACTAATACTTTCATTCATAATATACTTAATCCAAGTTTCAAAGAATTTAATTACAGTATATTTTGTATCAACATAAAAAGTAAGATCAATCCTGTCATCATAAATTCTGCGATATGCGTGTCTTTCAGTGACACCAGTGTAATCATTATTGATTTCAAGAGTTGCTAAACTTGACCCAGGTAACGTTGCTTCGCTACATGCAAGTTGTAAATTGGATTGTTCGACAGAAAAATTTACACCATTTTTTGCCATTATTTTACTAAAGTCACCAGCATTACCATTCGGCATAGTGAGATATAACTCATAATGAGATGTTAATGCTGGTTTAAGCAAAGAACTTTTTATTTGAGATACGTTTCTTGCTGCTGGCTTTGGAACTGCCATTTATAAATAATTTTTGACCTTATATATTATGTAGTAAGGATAATGGCAGAAAGCATCAAGAGTAAATACAAACCATCATATCCACAAAAATACATTGGTGACCCCAACAATATTATATGCAGAAGTAGTTGGGAACGTAAATTTTGCCACTGGTGCGACTTAAATGAAAATATTATTGCTTGGGGATCGGAGGAGATTCGAATCAAATATTATGACCCAGTAAAACAAAAAGTAAGAAATTACTTTCCAGATTTTATTATTAAAGTTAGAGAACAATCTGGAGATATTAAAAAATATATTATTGAAATCAAACCAAAAAAAGAAACAGTTGCACCAAAACCAAGATCAAGAACTACCAAGTCTTATCTTCACGAAGTTTATACATATGCAACTAACCAAGCAAAATGGCGTGCTGCTCAAGAGTTTTGTGAGGACAATATGATTGGATTTAAGATTATTACAGAACAAGAATTAGGAATCAAGTAATGGCAAAAGGTTTTGGTCAATATGCCAGTATTCCTCCAAGAATGAGAGAGTTGAAAAAAAGAATTGATGCTGCTGGTACATATGATCCAGAAGATCTAATGTTGATTATTATGGATGTATTAAAGAAAGAAGCATTATATCCAGAAGTAGGAAAATTTTATACTTTTGTTTATAACGCAAAAACGCCAGGATTGGAATATGATCAACATCCATTAATTGCTTGTACCTCATTAGAAAAATGGGGATTTAAGGGGATCAATTTTCATTGGAGAAAAGGAAGACAATATACTTGGGAAGAAGTTGCAGGTAAACTTTACGTTGTAAAATATGAAGAACTTGATGAAATGCTTTCTATACCTTATGCAAAATTTCGTCTAAATAAATAAAAACCCCTCTCATAAATGTCTCATACTCTACAAAAAATTGAGATGATTACTCCTGTAACAAATTGGAGGGATTTTTGATGGCAGGAACTTACGGAGAACCAGGAAAAAATCCATTTCAAGTAAAAGGAATTGGTGGGATTTTATCTCCAGTAGTAAATGCAGAAACTGGAGTTACTCAAATTTATAAGCAAGGTGCTGCTCTACAATTCCAAAGTCTTGGAACTTATAATCCTTCAACAGGAAAATTTACCGCAAGTCAAAACTCTGGGTTATCGCAAAATGAAATAAAAGCACTATCTAGTGCAGAAGGAATTAATAATATAAAAAATGCAGCAAAAATTACTACAGCACAAGGTGTGAAGACATCTGGTGGAACTGATGCGGAAGCACAAGCAAAATCAAATAAATTAATATCACCCAACAGCGCAACTCCAATTGCAGCAGAAGAAAATAAAGCAGCATTAGAAAGAGAATTAAAAGAATCTGAAAAATTATCAAGATTTAAATTTCCAGAAAAATTATCCTACCCATCAAATCTACAAATAGAACATCAAGATGTGATTAAATTTAATATGTTAAAATATGAACCAAGAAATATAAATGAATCAGCAAATCAAGGATTAGGTAGTTTTGGAGAAAGAAGTAATTTCACCTCAAGAACAATTGGAAATGTCTTTCTACCTATACCTGGAGGAATATCAGATACCAACTCCGTCACTTGGGGTAGTGATGAAATGAATCCCTTGGAAAAAAGTTTAGCGGAAATTGCAAATTCCGTAATAACAGGAGGAGGTGCAGCAGGAGCAAATACATTAGAGGCACAGACACAAAATGTACAAGAAAATTCCGGAGCAGTAAGGACCGGAATAGCAGCAATTTTTACTGCTCAAGCAATTGGAAAATCCAATATCTTATCAAGAACTCAAGGAGCAGTATTCAATCCAAATATGGAATTGTTATTTTCTGGTCCAACATTAAGACCTTTTAATTTTACATTTAAGTTATCTGCAAGAAGTGTAGCAGATAGAGAACAAATTAGGCAAATAATAAGATTTTTTAAACAAGGGATGGCAGTTCAAAGAACAGCATCTACTTTATTTTTAAAAGCTCCTCATACATTCAAAATACAATATCTACACAAAAATAAAGATCATCCATACATCAATTTAATTAAAGAGTGTGCTCTACAATCTTTTACAGTTAACTACACTCCAGAAGGAAACTATATGACATTCGCTGATGGTTTAATGACATCATACGAAATAACAATGCAATTCCAAGAACTAGAACCAATCTTTAATGATGACTATTCAAAGTTGGATCAAGACAAAGATACCGTAATAGGATACTAAAATGGCAACACCATACTTCAGACAACTACCATCTTTTGAATACGTTAGCAGATTACCAGATGCTAAAATTAGTGATTATATTGAAGTAAAGAACCTATTCAAAAAGGGAACTCTTCGCCCAGATATTTTTCAAGAAGTATCATTCTTTGAGAAATATAAAATTATTGGAGATGCTCGCCCAGATAATGTTGCATTTGAAATATACAATAACTCTTCTTTAGATTGGGTAATTCTTCTCTCAAACAATATTATCAATATCCAAACAGAATGGCCAATGACGCAAGTATCTTTTGATACTTATTTAAGAGAAAAATATGGGGTTGGGTTGAGCACTGAAGAAGAAATATATGCAAGAATCTATAGTGTTCATCACTATGAAACAATTGAAATTAAAAATAGTCAAGGAGTTGTAATCATTCCAGCGGGACTGGAAGTTCCTCAAAACTATGCTTCTGATTGGTCTTATTATGATGCATTCACAGAATCTCAAGTTACTCTTTCAAATGTAACTACCCCAGTTACTAACTATGAATATGAAGAAAAACTTGAGGATGCAAAGAGAAATATCTACGTACTCAAACCAAGATACTTAAATATTGTTCTTGATGATATGGAAGAAATGATGACATATAAAGAAGGTGCCACTCAATATGTGAGCGGCACCTTGAAACGTGCTGATAATATCAGACTTTATTCTTGATCAATCTTCAGCAAGACGCTGGAAGTAGGAAAGAGCATCATCTTCATCATCATCTTGAGAGATTTGAGGAAGTGAAGGAGACTTAGAACGAGCATAAGATTGTTCCAGTTCTTCTACTACACGATCTTGAACTGTAGGAGTTTGAGTAAACTCTTCAAGATCATCTTCTTGTTCAACCACTGCACGAGAACGAGCAGGAGAAGAGTTCTTAAGACCAAGAACAGCGTTCATACGACGCTCAAGTTCTTCATAAGACTTAAACTGGTCTGGAGCAGTGATTGCAGTCAGCGAATACTCTTTCTTCCAGAGTGCTTCCAGAGCATCGTCATCATCCAGTAGAGGAGCAACGCGATCAAATTCTGACTTATCGTAATTCCAATACCCATCTTTCTTTACGATTTTGAGTTTGAAATTAGCGCCCTGCCAGAAGTCAAATGGATTGATAGGAGTCTCATCCTCAAATTCAGGTTGCATAGCTTCCATAATCTTATCAAAGATCTTTTTACCATACTTGAAGAGGAAGACCTTACCTTCGTTATGAGGATTTGTAGGATCTTTTACAACGTAGATATTGCTGTAATAGTTCAGTTTACGCTTTTGCTTACGAACAGTTTCTTTGTTAGATTCAATACCACTGTTCCACAGTTCACGGTTATGTTCACCCAGTGGATCTTTTTGTCCAATAGTAGTCAGAGAGTTTTCAATGTACCAACCACCATGACCTTGGAAAGCGTGTGAATACATTTTTGCCCAAGGAAGTTCTTCACCCTCTGGAGCAGGAAGGAAACGGATAACTGCAAAACCGTTACCAGTTTTATCCATTTCAGGTTTCCAAAGACGCTCATCAGCGCCTCCAGAAGTTGTACTCATCTTCTCTACTTCTTTCACCAGTTTAGAAGTAAGAGAACCAAGAGTGGATTGTTTTTTCAGATCAGAAAAGCTCATTAGATTTCTCCGTATTAGTAGGATTTGGCCTTTGTGTACTTCGTTATTCTACAGGTCGGAACCTGTTTTGTCAATCTGCTTTTTCATTACATCAAGCATTTTGGACATATTGTTCAAAATGATGTTCATATCAGTGCCAGGAGGCATACCCATCATAATAGCAGAACTAACAATACGTTCCTTCATTTTTTTTGCTTCTGGATCATCAGACAGACTCATTCTTGTATAAAGAACTTTCTGCCTTTCCAAAAGAGTTTCCAAAACTTCAACATGCTCAAGCTTCTCTTCTTTTGTCATAGAAGGAAACTTAAAAACATTATTGTAGATCTGTTCTTGAAGTTCTGCGATTTCCGTCATTTCTGCACGGACGACTTCGGAACTAAAAAAACTCATTGATCCTCCAGAATAATTTCTTTCAAGATTTTACGAAAACGAAATACATCAATATTTAGAAACGGATTATATTTTTTAATCCGACGACTTACGGTTTGCCACACCGGGTCTTGAAGTTTCTTATCAAAGTTCTTTGAGTATGCAAAGATCTTATCAAAAAGAACCATTGTTTCCAATGATACTTTACCACTTAAAAACTTTTTAAGTAAAACAGGATGTCCCTTTGAACACCTAAAGACATCCTCAAATTTATTTTCCTCAAATAAAGATTGACTTTCTTCTTTGAAGACATATGAAAGTGATTGAATTTTCTTTTGCCAAGTTTGATATCTTGTTTCTCCCTCTTTCATCATTTCTCCAATCCAGAGTGTTTCTGGATCAGGGCAAGAAACAAAATTAGCGACAAAAAATTCTACAACTTCTTGATCAGTTTTCTGTCTTGAAATCTTTTCAAACCAGAAACGATCCTTACGTTTGTAGAAAGACTGAACTGTTGCTCTACTTTTTCCACAGTACTTATGATAATCGTAACTATCTTTTGTGAAGTGGTTTTTTAGAGCAAGGTATTCACGATAAGCATCAAACGGCATCATCAAAAAATCAATTTAGCGCGTGAAGTTTTCTTAAGAAAGTTCAGTTCCATTGCCTCATACTTAATCTTTTCTTTCAAAGGTTTTGGGATGAGTTTAGGAACTGATTCTAGATCAATATTATTTTGTTCACAGAAGTAGACAATTGCATCAATATAATTCATCTCAACGTTTACTTGCACAAGATTCTCAATCTCTTGTGCAAAACGAGATGGGCAGAAGAACTTATTCTCTAATGCTTTCTCTAATTCATTCTCCATCTGACCTAGTATTGTGATGTACAAATTCTTTGATATAACGGACTAATAGTTTAATATAGTCCCCTTTGTTTCTT
>Ga0315909_10001350_pt1 | contig 33125 bp, 49 predicted proteins | sample LakEriMetagenome_11_FD_203527 | JGI IMG/M metagenome (GOLD analysis project Ga0315909, IMG submission 203527) | Freshwater fungal communities from buoy surface, Lake Erie, Ohio, United States - Buoy 2 MA125 | ecosystem: Environmental > Aquatic > Freshwater > Lake | place: USA: Lake Erie, Ohio... | reverse complement strand
ACACCTGGAGCCATTACAAATGTGAAACCGATTGCGCCGAACCATTCCGTCATTGTCGGATTCGTTGTTTATGCGAATGCAAACAACGGAAAAATTTTTACGAAAATTGACAACGGGTATGAGGTCGGCGAATTACATGATTGCTATTTGCCATCACCAAACAATGGCGATACAATTGTTTGGAATTCGACAACATTGAGATACGAAAATCAGCCATTGCCAACATCAGCATCATTTGCGTCAACATTATTTAACTATTATAATTTTATTTAACATGAACTACATTGCACCCGATGGGCATGTGATCGTAAGCGATCCAAACGGCCCGGTCAGTTATGATTGTCCACAAACCGGAATGGTTGAAGGAACTTTTGAATCGTTGGAAACGACATACAAAAACAACCAATACGGAATCCAACAAATCCACATTACGCGCGTTGTTGATTTCGATTCGGTTTTGATTACGATTCGTGAATCAACGGATGCAGAATTGCAGGCCTATCTCGATTCATTGATCCCGGTAATTCCGGAACCCGTTGTTCCAATTGTTGACAATACCATTGATCCATCTTTAAACTAATTAAAAAATAATAACATGCCTGCAAATACATCGCCAATTTTTACATTGACACCGAAGGCCGCAACGGCCAGGATTTCCGCCGCCAATACTGCGCGTGATGGATCCGGCGCATTGGTTACATTATTCACATCCGGGGCCAATGGTTCCCGTGTTGATTTCATTACGTTCACATCGAGCCAGGCAACGGCCGCGGCAAGTTCCGCGCGCGTTCAACGCGTGTTCCTATCGGATGAATCCGGATTGAATCCGCGTTTGATTTCGGAGGTTGTATTGTCAGCCGTAACGGCATCAACAACCGCGATTGGAGCAACGGCAACGATAACATTCACAAACGGCTTAATCATAAACGCCGGACAAATTGTTAGCGTTGCGCAATCCGTTTATGGTGGCGCGGCGGACGGAACCGATGTTGTTTTGAGAGGTGGAAATTTTTAAATTTTAATCATGTTTGGATTCCCGGTAAACTTGCAAGATAGTGGCGTTCAAAAATTAACGAATGACGCGGATAATGGATTTCCCAAAATACAACAACGGGAAATCTTTTATTCCGTTCGTGATGGTAGTTATACCGATCAAGGTATATGGCAAACTGCAAGTGGCCGTGTTGGATTATTGCCAACAATAAACGATGATGTTTATATTCGACATGATGTTGGAATTTTTGGTCTTGAAAATACATATCGTGTTAATAATTTAAACATATCAAATCGTTTATCAATTAGGCCGAATATTGGTTCTGTTATTTCAATTGAAGTTTATTCGAGTTTAAATGGAAATGGAATTTTAGATATTGCAGCAATTTCATCCGGGGCTTATTTAAAATTGTATGGCGATAATAATTTTGTACAAACAATTGTTCAAAATGCAGGTTCAACAATTGATTATGCAAAAAATGGTAATCAATCATTGATGGACATTCAATATCAAAATTTATATTTTAGTGGTAGAGGTATCAAAACACCTAAAAACAATTTAGTTGTTTTGAATGAATTTAGAATGATAGGGACATCACAATTTTTGGAATTATCATATTTTGATTTATCGGTTTTTGGTTCTACTGCGATTAATAGTGGGAATTTATTAACCAAATCGCATTTTGGAAATGTTCTATTTGCCGGGGGTGTAAATATTGGAACCATTACACCAAAAATTGATTTTTCACAAGGCAATCCAAATGTTGAATGTAGGGGCGGAATATTTACCGGCGTTTCAAATGGTGGTGATGAAATAAAAACCGGTACGGGAACATGGCGATTCACAACAAACAATCAATCAATAACATCATGGAATTATTCAATAAATTGGGATGCTCCAATTTTGATTGATAATATAACATTGACATTACAAGGGCAAGCCGGTGCTGAAGGCGGATTGACTATAAATGCTCCAATCAATGGAACAACCGGATCAAGTCAATTATTAATGGGCGCAACCGGAGTTTTATATTTTAATACATTGTCATCAGTCGCATCAATGACAACCGGTATTTGGAATTTTACAACAAATGTAAATACGATCGGTTACACGGGAAATTATACGGCAACAATACCATCGTATTTTACAACATTCCGCAACCTTACCATTGCCGGAACGGGAACAAAATCGTTTGGAGTTAACACAACGATAAATAGTTCCTTATTTGTTTTTTCGGGTGGTACACTTGATTTTTCAAGTTACAATGTTGATGTAATCGGTACAACTACAATCGGAGCAACTACAACAATTAGAACGGGAACAATAAACAAAACCGGGCCAGGCAATGTTATTTTTAGAGGGGAATTAATACTTTCAAATTCAGCACAACCAAAACTTGATTTTAGCGGAGGTAATCCATCGGTTGAATTGAGAGGTGGTATAAGTTATGGAAACGGAAATGATCCATTGAATACCGGAACCGGAACATGGACATTCACAACAAACAATCAGTCGATTTATCATTCATCGGGATCTGGGCCGGTAGTAACTTTCAATTGTCCGATATTAATATCCGGCGCGATAACATTATCGAACTTAACAAATGGCGTTTCACCGAGTGTTGTATTATTTAATAATTCGGTGAATGGCAACAATGCAAGCAGTACATTTGTAAATAGACATGTTATTTATCTTAACAACGCATCAACTGCGTTATTAATGACAACCGGAATATTTGATATTACATCATTTGCAAATGAAGTTCGTTATACATTTACCGGTAATTATACAATACCATATTCAGAGTTTTCATCTTTATCAGTAAGCGCAACGGGTACAAAAACATTGTCGGTAAACACTACATTGTCCGGTAATTTATTTGTTTCAAGTGCCGGAATTCTTGAAGCATCAACATTTAATTTGTCAGTAACCGGAACAACAACAACACAAAGCGCCGGTTCATTATCCAAAAATGGGGCCGGGAATTTGTTGTTTGTTGGGTTGTTGTTTTCAAGTGTAAATTTCACCGGTAATCCATCGGTTGAATTAAGAGGCGGAATGAGTTACGGAAACCAAACAATAAACACCGGAACGGGTACATGGACATTTACAACGAATAATCAAACATTGGCCAATGTTGTTGGGAACGCATACACGCCGACATTTAGTTGTTCAATATTGATTTCGGGAATTACTTTAACAACAACAAACGATGCGTTTGCGCAAACATTAATCATTGCCGGTGTTTTGAACGGAACAAATGGATCAAGTATTTTTAGAATGGGAACGGGGAACACACCAATTGTAAATTATCAATCCGCAACGCAACCGATGGCAACGGGGATATTGGATACATCAACGAATTTGAATACCTGGATTTATGGAAACGCAAACCAGGACATCAAAGGTTTACCGACAACATCGCCAAAACAAGTTTATCGCAATTTGACATTGAACGGCGGCGGAACGAAAACGTTGCAAGGTTTTGTCAGCGTATTAAACACATACACATTGACATCACCGGCAACATTGGCAAACAACGGATTCACACTAACAAACCCATAACATGGCCGGTATATTATTAACAAATATAACAACAACCGGCATTGATAACGCAGTACCGGAAACGCGCACATTGACCATTGGCGGCGTTACCTATGATCTTTCGCAAAATAGAACATGGGCCGGTGGCGGCGGTGGCGTCACATCCGTTGATATGTCCGTTCCAACGGGATTATCGATTTCGGGAAATCCGATCACAACATCCGGAACGTTGGCGTTGACATACGCCGCCGGGTATTCAATCCCATTGAACACGAAACAATCCAATTGGGATGACGCGTACACCTGGGTTGCAGCGTTCCCAACACAATCCGGAAACGCAGGCAAATACCTAACAACGAACGGATCAATTTTATCCTGGGCATCCGTTAGCGGAGGCGTTACCGATGGCGACAAGGGCGACATATCCGTGACGGGTTCCGGTGCGACATGGACAATTGATTCGGCGGTTGTTTCATATGCAAAGATTCAAAACGTTGCGGCCAATTCATTTTTGGCAAACATAACCGGATCGGCGGCATCGGTTCAAGAGGTGGCAACGGATCGGATTCCGTTGTTTGGTTCATCAATAACCGGAACGCCATCCGCCACAACGTTTTTGCGTGGTGATGGATCATGGCAGACGCCGGCCGGTGGCAGCGCATCACCAGGAGGCGCAACGGGCGAGGTTCAATACAACAATGGAGGTGTATTCGCCGGGGCGGCAAACGTTGAAATCGATGGCGGTGATTTGACATTGGTTGACGCCGGATTCCCGGCATCGCCGGCGGCCGGTCGAACAAAGGTTTTCACGGATTCGATGGCCACACGCCGCCTGGTTGGATCAGTTGATTCAGCCGGAAACCATTTTGATTTTCAACCGGCGTTGTTCAATTCAACAACATACATGTGGTTGGCCGGTACCGGCACAACGTTGGCAATCAATTGGGGAACATCATTCACGGCCAGGAACAACGGAACAAACGCCGCGCAGGCGCACCCAATTCGAAACAATTTATCCGCGATCAATTCAATGAACCGAGCGACATTTTCAACCGGCACAACAACGACCGGAGCATCCGGCGTTCAAGCATCCGCGACAAACGCATGGCGTGGAAGTTCCGCCGGGTTGGGTGGGTTTTTCTTTTTTTCGAGATTTGCCGTTGAGGCTCGAAGCGGAACACATCGTTTATTTGTTGGATTGAGTGCAAACAACGCAACGTTGAACGCGCAGCCATCAACACTAAATGATACATTGGGGATTGGGTTGGATAGTGCGGACACGAATTTACAATTCATGATTCGGAACACGTCCGTAACAACCAGAATCGATACAACGATCGCCGTTGATACAACAACGATTTACGATTTTTACATGTACTGCGAACCGAATGGATCAACAATTTATTTTGAATTACGAAACGCGGTAACAAATGCCGTATTGAAAAATTCGCAGGAAACCTCAAACTTGCCGGCGAACACCGCGTTTTTTTACATGCAGGCGCACATTCAAAGCGTCACCGGAACAACGGCCAAATTGTTGGCCCTTAATCGAATGTACCTGGAATCAAATTTATAACATGGCAACAATTACAAAATACATAATCCGTGACGCAACGAATGATTTGTTTTATACCGAAGATCATTCAAAACCATTGTCGGATCGTTGGACGCCTAATTTCAACAATGCGCATTTATTTGCCACATTGGTTGACGCGGAAACGGAAATCGATTTGGAGGAATACATCAACACATCGTTTTTTGTGCAACCGGTAACCATAAAACAATAACATGGAATTGATGGAAATGAAGGCCCGTGCATACGATTTGATCGCCAGGATCGAGTTGATGCAAAGGGAATTGAAAAAACTGAATGACGAAATTTTAAAAAAAATGAACCAGGATGAAAGCAAGTCCGATCACCTTTGAGCAATTCAGTAAAGATCCGGTAAAGGGATTTTTATTCATTACGTTGTTTGCCATTGGGTATTTGTACGTTGACCAAAAATTGCAGTACACGGAACAAATCGAAAAGCAGGGGCAGAAAATTGAAAACCTTGAAATCAAAATCGATGCGTTGAGCATGCAGTTAAAACGATCGGATTCAATGTTAGCAGCCACAACGGCAAAACTTTTGACATTGCGTGAATTGGGGGCCATCAAATGAGATACATTTTTGCAATATTGTTTTTGTTGAGTTGTTCAAAAGGCAAACAATCAACGATTATCGTTGATGAATACGATTCAATATTGCAAATGTCAATTGAACGAACCGACACAATTCAAACGTTGATTCCAAAAGTTGATCATGTGATCCACATCAAGGAACAAAAAAACGCCGCGGATTTGCGCGCGTTTAAATTGTTGAGGGATTCGGCAAAGGTTGTGAAAACGATCATCATTCATGACACGATCATCATAAAAGAAAAAACCAATTTTTGGGGCCGGAAACGAGTGACAACCGATTCCATTCAATCAATTGATTCAACCGAATATGAAAAAGGCAATTAATTTTTTCGCCGGATTCGTTGCAGAAAATGGCCAGGCAAGTTCGAAACGTTTGGTTGGGGTGATGTGCGCCGGTTTCCTTTGTTGGACATTATACGCAAACCATACTGAAAACACCGATCCATCGGAGGCCCTGGTATATTCGGTGGCATCCCTGGCATTTGCGGCGTTGGGATTAACATCGGCGGAAAAGATATTCAAAAAACCAAACGATGAAAATAAAGATTGATCCCGTCAACATCATTTTGGTGGCGTTGATTGCATTGTTTTTGTTGTTGTGGTTGGCCTCATGTAATCCGGTGAAACAAGTGTTGCGCGATCAAAACAAATTGGATGCCGTGGCAAAGGTTGTCGTTGCCGGTGGGTATTGCGCAAACGACACAACATTCATCGTAAAATCGGACACAACCATCCAGGTGGACACCTTGATCCAAAACGACACAACGATCCAGGTTGAAACCAGGAACGACACAACATATTTGACGCGATTAAAATACCGGGATATTATAAAATCAATCACCATCCATGACACCATCAAATCGGTTGTTGTGGACAATGCGCGTTTGAACTTAATCCAGGGCGAATTGGCGGCCCAAAAGTTGCAAACGATGGAATGGCAAGGCAAGGCGCAAAAGCGCGGTTTTTGGCTTATCCTGGTCGCCGTGGCGATTGCATTCCTGGCATATTTAAGATACAAGAAATGAAACGGATTTTTGAATTGTTGAACCGAATCAATGAGGTATTAATCAAAAACATTTATAAGCGATGAAATTATCGGAACATTTGGATTTGTCGGAGGTTGTCCGGTCGGAATCAGCAAAACGAAAAGGAATTTCAAACATGCCAACGGCGGAACACATCGCCAATTTTAAGGTGTTGGCCGAAAAGATATTTGAACCAATACGGGTTCATTTTCGTTGTCCGATCATCATTTCATCCGGGTACCGGTCAAAGGAATTGAACGCAGCCATTGGAGGTTCCGCCACATCGCAGCATTGCAGCGGTGAGGCAATCGACATTGACATGGACGGAACGCCACACGGCGTTACCAATCGAATGGTTTTTGATTACATCAAAGACAACCTAAATTTCGACCAATTGATATTTGAATTTGGAACGCCGGAAAATCCGGATTGGGTTCATGTTTCATATGAAACAAACGGAACGCAGCGCAAACAAATATTGAGGGCGGCCAGGATCAACGGGAAAACGATTTATTCAAAATACTAAAAATGGGAAATGTTCGTTGAATCTTTGCGTTTCGCCCGTTTCATTTTGTCATAGGCGGCCCGGCATTTTTTACATTTATTTTCCCGGAGGTCGTTCATCATGGGGTTGGATGGGAATTCATCACGCGATTTCGTTTCCTTGCAATATTTACAAAATTTCAATGACATACGATTTGATTTGATGGGTTGACATTATTCGGATCAATTCGAGTTCAGCAGGGCCGATTTGGTTTTCCAGGTAAAACAACGAATGATTCAATTGTGAAACGAACACGTTTTGTTTGGTACCGGCAACGTATTGATGGCAAAAAAACAAAATATTTCCGGAAAATGTCCGGCATTTTAAAACATACTTTTTCATACGATACGCGTTTTGTCCGGGTTCAATCCTTTGTCGTTGAAACGTTCGAATTCGTATTTCGGGAAAAACCGATCAAACGATTGTTCATGTTGCCAAAATCCTGGGAACATTTCAAAAAACCATTTTCCGCCCTGGATGCGCCAACGAACATTTTTCCTGCGTTCGTTTTTTTCGATGTATTCGGTGATTGAATGAGTTGTGATCATTTGAATGGTTTTTTCATGAGGAAATATAATTCATTTGCGATGTAGAAACAAACGGCCAACGGAACCGAAATCGTAAAAAAGAAAATCAAATCAATGATGAATTCAATGTTTTTTTTCATGTTGTGAATATTCCGATTATGAAAATTGCGATCATGGCAGCCAGGAACCCGGCAACAAAACCATGTTGAAAATTACGATTGTTCATCGACCTCGATTTTGATTTGTTTCCCATCGATAAGATCATCAATAACCAATTCCAACAAATCCCGTTGAGCCGGAGCCAGGAGGGAAATCCGTTCCATGATGGCGCGATATGTCAGCGGATCGGATGCAATTTCCGTTTTGATGCCATCCCGGATTTCATCATTGAAATACGGATATGTTGAAATGTCGCGGAGGATCCATTTGATTTTTTTGGAATAGCCTTCGAACAAAACGGCGGCCCTGGAGCCTGGAGCCTGGCGGACGATGTCGTCCATGTATTCAGCGCAAATGCGCAGGTGATGAATTGAGGTGATGAAATTAGATACCATTTTCAAGCGTTTGATTGTCCGGTAAAATTATGGATTTAATATAACCGGCGGCGCGGAATGCTTCAACGCAATCCTTGACAACGGCAACCGCCGCGCCGGAATATATCATGGCGTCTATCAATTCACCGAGCAATCGGTGGCGTTCAATTGTGTTCATTTCGGGCCATTTAGGCAAAAGCATTTCGGACATGTTGATTGATTTAAGGTTGTGATTGTGTAGATGGATCGGCACAAACGGCACCGAATCCACATTGCTATGATTTTAGCCATTTAAAAATTTTTCAATGATTTCGCTATCTTGAGGCGTTGCGGTGATTTCCGGCAATGTAAAGCATTCAAAGCGGTTCGATTCATTGCTGAACCAAAACACGCAAAACCCGGAGGATATAAATTCGCCAACAACCGGGGCGAATGTTTCATGTGGAACATCGGACGGAAACAATATCGGCCCGGTTTTATTGATTATATATTTCATCATGTTCAAAGATTTCAATTTGGTATTCAAAAAATGTTTTTCTTGGTTCCTGGGGGATGGGATTCGATTCACGGATGAAATTTCCGAATCGTTCCATTTGCCATTGTTCGTACGGCGTTACCGGCAAAACTGATCCTGGAGTTGTCCAACGATCCAAAGCAGAGTTAAAATGAACATCCATGTGAGAATTGTTTTTGGTTTCATAAATTGATTTTGAGGGTTGAAAATGGGGCCGGGTGTTCCGGCCCTGGTTATTTATTTGCAGCATTTTTTGCAAGTCACTTGATCATTTGCCATTTCCAAATTAGACGACAATCCACTTTTATATGATTGTGATCCGCAAGCACTTGACAAAGATATTATGACATTTTCGCCATTGATATTAATATAAGACGCCGTGAACTTATGGGTTTTTTTCCCGGCAATACCGATATATCCGTAGGCGATATATTCGCCGCCATTGTTTGATTTAATATATTCAATAAAAGATTGGCCTTCAATTACATCCGGGATCATGTCTTTTCTGTTTTTGAATCTCAAATTTGTTGTGTTCATGTGTTGTGGTTTAGATTTCAAAGATAAGGAAAAAACAATATCACGAAACATTTTTAAAAATATTTTTTATTTTATTTTTTTATTCCGTTTTTACCTATATTTGCATCAAATCAAAACACAATCAAATGGAAAAAATGAAACCAGGTCGAAAGAAAATCCCGGTTGATCAACGCGTGAAGTTGGTCAGCGCATACCTTCGAGATGACGACAAAGCGGCCATCGTCAAAAAATACGGATCACTTACAAAGGCCGTGAAATTATTAATCATCCCGTCATTATTTCGTTAATCATATAAAACCCACAACATGAATCAAATCGTAAAAAGCGCAGCCGATGCGCTAACAATCGGCGAAACATTCCACAAATCCGGAATGTTCAGCGACATCAAATCAGCACAACAAGCCGTTGTGAAAATCATGGCAGGCGCAGAAATGGGAATCAGTCCATTCGCGGCCATGTCCGGAATCCATATCATCCAGGGGAAACCGACCATTGGGGCCGGGTTGATGGCAGCCAGGGTGAAGGGATTCGGCAAATATGACTATCGCGTTTTGGAACACACCGACAAAGTTTGTTCAATCGAATTCGGTGAAAAGGTACCAGGCGGATTGAAATCATTGGGAACATCCACATTCACCATTGAGGATGCAAAAAAGGCCGGAACCAAAAACATTGATCGTTTCCCGAAAAACATGTTGTTTGCCAGGGCAATGAGTAACGGCGTCAAATGGTACACGCCGGACATTTACGAATCGCCGGTGTATGTTCCGGAGGAAATGGAATCCGTGATTGAAGAAACAACCGCGGAAGTTGTGGAAACACCGAAATCATCCAAACGCATTTTGACGCCGGAGCAATTCGAAAAACTTTGCGCAGGCATCGAGGCCGGACAAATGGCGACCGGTTCCGAATTGACATTGTACCAATGGGCAATTGAATACATCGAGTTGACCGATGGCCAACGCCTGCAAATCGATGTTGCCAATGAGCCGAAACAAATTTCAAACGATTCAAATTTTGTATTATGAACCAATTAATAATTTTGGAAAAAATCGCCATCATTGAAAAGGCGATACAAGAAATAAAGGAATCGATGTCGGTAAATGAAACCATTGAACCAAATGAAAATGTCATCCAATGGGATAAATATTTGCAGGATAAAACCAGGTCATTGATTCATTCATTGATAAATAAATATGGATACAATGTTCCAATCAATAGAAACGACAAAATTGTTGCAAGATTGGAGTGGGAACATAGGGTGAAAGATTTATCCCAAATTTTGAAAACCTTGAAAATTCGGAACTTTTGTGAAATTGAATACAATGAAAACAAAACCCGAATGGTCAGTTTCACATTCATAAAAAAATAAACATCATGAATTTAACGCCACAACAAACCGGATGGATCAAATTGTCCGATATCAAATCAGCATTGTTTGACGATCTACAACGCGCCGAATTGGCCGTCCAGGAATATTTGAAATGGATTTCAATCGATGGTCAATCACTTGAAGCCATCCAACACAATCTAAAATCCGCCAAACAAACGTTGGCGGATGCAAAATCCAAACGCCTGGAGTTTACCAGGATGATCGATGAAAAGTTGATCAACCCAACAATGGAGTTCGAAAAACGCATGGCGGCCAATATCGAATCCGGTTCCGCCATTGAATTGGAAATGCGCAAACAAGCCGCCGAATCAGCGCAGGCGCAACAAATCATCGCCAATGAGGCCGCCGCGTTGAAGGCGCACATTGTGAACGAATGGTTCCGGATCGCCGCGCAATACCGGTATGAATTGGAACGCATCACCCTGGAATCATATCAAAATTGTTTGAAGGCCAAACACCCGGTTCATTCTATCCCGGCAATGGTTCAAGACATGAAAACAATTTTGGACGGATGGAATTTGCCGGAGTTCGAAAAGTTCGAACGCCAACACGTAAAGGATGGACACGCAAAGGAAATTTTTGATTCAATCGAGAAATACAATCCGGCCAATGATTTGCAGAACGCCAAAAACAATGTTTCCGCCGTTTGGTCAACATACGCCAACGACCTGGCCAACGCAGACGCCGCCATTGAATCCATTGATCAACATAAAAAATTGGCCGAAATGGCATTTGAAATGGATGTTGAATTGGAAACGGCAACAAACGCATTGATCGCAGAGGCCGAAACATTAATTGTTGAAACGCCGAAAGTCAAAAAGGAAATGAAAATTGTTGCAGAGGAAACGGAACAATGGGCAAAAACAATCGTTTCGAATTTCGTCCGGTTGTGGCCATACTGCAACAAATATGTTCGCGTCAAATCATGGCAAAAACTGACCATTGGTCAAATGGCGGACGCCCTGGCAAAGCATATCAATGAAACCGGAAATGTGATTCCTGGCATTGAAATGGTTGAAGTATGCAAATAATTGGATTGAAAATTCATCCCGGCCTTTCATTCGAGGATTACCGCGCCCTTCCTGGCCTTTCATATTCGGGGATAAAAAAAGGTGATTTCGTACCGACAAAAAAAATGATGTTGGGAACGGCCGTCCACAATTACATTTTGGAACCCGAAAAATACAACGGGGCCAATCGCGAATTGGTCGTTCCCATCGCCAGGGTATTGTTGGCCCAAATTGGTGAATTGGTGAAACACATGAAAACCGAAATGTCGATCACATGCAACATGGAACATGATGGATTGTCGATGGCATACAAAGGCCGGATCGACATGATCCGGCCAGGGAAGTTGATCATTGATTTGAAAATATCGGAAATCCCGTTGGGGCGATCAATCGATCATTTCGGATATGGTGAGCAGTTGACCGGGTATTGCCTGGCAACAAACACACCGGTGGGAATTATCATTCGCGTTTGTCCAAAAACATTGAAAACGGAAAAGGCCATGATCCGACAAAATCCAGGGTTTTGGGAACGCCAGGTTTTGAAATATGGCATCCCTTTAAACATTGCAACATATTAAATTTTTAACGGCACCGGCAACCGATACCCGGCATTTCTTATGAATCAGTTATTTATCGGTTCGATTTGCGTTTCGGACATTCCAAAAGACAAGTTAACGCAGGCAAAAAACGGAAAACTTTATTTGAACATCGACATTTGGATCAACGAGAATGTTGACCAATACGGAAACATCGGTTCCGTTTCGGTTCGTCAAACAAAAGAGGAACGCGAGGCCAAATTGAAAAAAGTTTATTTCGGCAATTTCAAAACATCGGATTTGAAACCGGCGGAACCGGAACAAAAAGCATTCGATGATTTACCATTTTAGTTGATTTGTATTTAGTTGTGAGCATTACGGCCGCCATTTCTATGGTGGCCCTTTTTTAAACTTTAAAAATAAATAACATGACACAAACGGCAGTTGATTGGATTATACAATGGAGTAAAGAAAATCCAATTGCCTATCAATCGGATTATCATTCAGCAATACAAAAAGCAAAAGCAATGGAAAAGGAACAAATCATGAACGCATATTGGAACGGCACAACCGACATGGAAAAACCGGATGCGTTGTTGATGGCTGAAGATTTTTATAATGAATACTATTCCAAATGACACCCAAACAACGCTATCAATCAGCACATGAACAATGGTTCAAAATCAAATATCCGGAGGCCTACAAAGACGGGTATTATTTGGAACCAAAAATTCCGAAGGTTGACACCGCAAACGGATTGACAACATTCATTTGCAATTTTTTATCCTGGATGAATCACCGGGCAACCAGGATCAACGTTTCCGGCCGCCTGGTTGATGGCGTTGAGAAACAACCATCCGGCGCAAAGGTCGGCGTGAAAAAATGGATTCCATCATCAACCAGGAAAGGAACCGCGGACATATCCGCAACCATCAAAGGCCGTTCCGTGATGATCGAAATCAAAGTCGGACGCGACAAACCGCGGCCGGATCAATTATCGGAACAAATCCGGGAACGGAACGCCGGCGGAATTTATGAGTTCATCGGAACACCGGATGAATTTTTTGATTTGTATTTTGAAATCGTATCTTTGTAGCGTCATAGGTGAAAGCATGACGAATAAAAACTAATTAACGCCCAAAGGGGCGGAGCCGCCAATCTGCAAAGATTGCTTTCACCGGTTCCATTCCTTTGGGTTTTTTTATTTTATGAAAGAATCATTTTATTTTTCGCATGATAGCAACGCGCGAAATGATGTCAAAATCATTAAGTTGCGCCGACAATTAGGCATGGAGGGATATGGCATTTATTGGGCATTGATTGAAATGTTACGCGATGCACCTGGCAATAAATTGCCGATTGAATCCATTGACGACATCGGTTTTTCAATCAATTGTTCAAAGGAAAAGGTTGAGGCCGTTATTCGTGGTTATGATCTTTTTTTGATCGAGGATGAAACATTTTTTTCCGATCGTTTAATCCGTTCAATGAACCAATACAAGGAATTGAAATCCGCCAGGTCGAAGGCCGGAAAAATTGGAATGGAAAAAAGATGGAACGCGAAACCGGAACAACCAAAAATGATTTTATGATCAGCCATGAATCAATCATGCAATTGAAAGCAATTGCGAAGGTTTCGGAAGTTGTCGAAACGTTCATCAAGTTGAAACGCACCGGATCGGATTTTGTCGGACATTGTCCATTTCACAATGAAAAAACGCCATCGTTCAAAATACCGGTGAACGGGAATTTTTACAAATGTTTCGGTTGCGGTGAATCCGGCGATGTTTTTGCATTCGTGATGAAACATACGAATTGCAATTTCAATGATGCCGTTGAGCATGTGGCCAAACATTACAATTTTGAATTGGACAAGGATTCAAAGGATTACATCCGTCCGGTTCAACGATTGGAAAAAATCCATTCAAAGTTCATTGAATACTTTGAAGGCCGTGGCATATCAAACAACACGTTGTTGAGGTTCAAAATATCGCAGGCGTTTGAGTGGATGCCGAAGGCGCAAAAGGAAACAAATGTCGTTTGTTTCAATTATTTCCGCAATGAGGAATTAATCAACATCAAGTTCCGCGGCCCTGGAAAGGATTTCAAATTGGCAAAGGATGCTGAATTGATTTTTTACAACATTGACGCAATCAAGGACACCGAAACGGCCATCATTGTTGAGGGCGAAATCGATGCAATGTCAATGTATGAATCCGGCATTTATAACGTTGTAAGCGTTCCCAATGGCACAACACCAAAGGGCGTGATGAAATTGCCATACCTTGACAATTGCGCAGAGTATTTCATCGACAAAAAACAAATCATCATTGCGACCGACAACGACCAGGTGGGGCAAAATCTCAAAGATGAATTAGCCAGGCGTTTTGGGATTGAAAAATGTTCGTTCATCCAATATCCAAATGATTGCAAGGATGCCAATGATGTGCTGATCAAACACGGACGCGATGCCGTGAAATCAATGGTTGAAAATGCGATTCCGTTTCCAATCAAGGGCATTGTTGAACGTGAAACATTGGAAAACGAAATCTTTGATTTGTACGAAAACGGATATCCGCCAGGTGTAAAGATTGGAATTGATTCATTGGACAAATTGATTTCATTCATGCCAGGTGATTTGACAACAATCACCGGGATTCCAGGATCGGGAAAATCGGAATTCACGGATTGGTTGATGGCGAAAACATCGGTCAATCATGGTTGGAAATGGGCCATTTGTTCATTTGAGAATTCGCCGCCGGTATTCCATGCAACCAAATTGATTGAAAAGTTATCCGAAAAACCATTCAACAAATCAGCAACCGGAATTTCAAAATTCGAGTTGGAAATGGTTTCGGGTTATTTATCGGACAATTTCTTTTTTATCAATACAATGGAGGCCGACATCACCATTGACGGCATATTGGCCAAAACCGCTGAATTGGTATTGCGTAAAGGAATCAAAGGATTGTTGATTGATCCGTGGAATTACATCGAACATAAAGTTCCGAATGGTTACACCGAAACGCAGTACATTTCGGATGTACTTTCAAAAATCCGGATGGCAGCCAGGAAATTGGGCATTCATATTTTTTTAATTGCACACCCGACCAAATTACAAAAAGACAAAGCAACCGGAAAATATGAGGTTCCGACCATGTATTCAATCAGCGGATCAGCAAATTTTTTCAACAAGACGGACAACGGGTTGACGATCTATCGAGATTTTGAAACGAACGTTGTCACGGCCTATGTTCAAAAAATTCGTTGGTGGTGGATTGGCAAAATTGGATTTACATCGTTCAGTTTCAACACGTTATCACGCCAATATGAACCAATTGATTAGATGCGTTTTGTTATAACTTTGTTATGCGTTTGTTATTTTTTGTTATTAACAAGCAAAAAAACCATAAAAATTCCAATCAATTGAATATCAATACTTTACAAAAAACAAAATGTTTCGCGATGTTGTTTTTCAATATGTTGAAAATTGTCATTATAACAAATATTTTGAATGTGTTATTTATTGAAAATCAATTGATTGATAACAACGTTATAACAAAACAATTACATTGATATCGGTTTGATATAACTATAAATATAAATATATAGGGAATGCGCTATGCTATCGCAGCGCATCCCCAAAAGACAAACAACAAAAAACCCGTAAATTTATATCGTGAACGCAAAACAAATCATCGAGCAATTGTACCGATCGGACGACCTGGAAAATTGTTTGGCCAGGATTCAACCGGCCGATATCCGGGATGATGTCAAACAACATGTGTTCACGGAATTGTTGTTGAAGCCGGAGGCGGACATCATGGATTTGTGGGAACGTGGCAAATTCACGGCATACGTGGCCAAAATGCTTGTTAACATGGTGAGGTGGGAACGATCATCATTTCGGAAATTACAAGGCCGGGAAACGGCCCTGGAATCGTTTTCCGATATTGCCGATGAACAACCGATTGAAATCATTGTTGTACCTTTAGAAAAACTTTATTGGTACGATGCGAAAATGTTGGAACTTTACGCGGAGCATGGTTCGTACCGAAAGGTTGAAGCCGTGACCGGCATCGAATTTTCGGGAATATGTAAAACCATAAAAAAAGCCAGGATCGAAATAAAAAAACACATGGATCTTTAAAAACAAATATCATGGATGTATTATCGCAAACATTTCTTTATGACCGGATCATCGCCGGAATTGATGTTCACCCGTCAATGGAGGAACTGATCGAATTCGAAAAACTTTCAAAACAAATCGATCCGCAATCGGATTTCTCATTTCGCGGTTGTCAACCATGCGTGAATGAAATGATCCGATTCGTATTCGAAAACAAATCCAAATTAGATGGCAAAGCCAAAAAAGGAACAAAAACCGAATCCGCCGAATAAAAAGAAATACATCGAATCACCGGAAATGATGTGGCAATTGTTTGAGGAATACCAAACAAAAGTAAAATCAAATCCGTTCATGGTTCGTGATTGGGTTGGCGGCATGGCAATGCAAGTCGAACGACCAAAAGAAAAGCCGTTGACATATGAAGGTTTTTCCAATTATGTTTTTTCTAAGGGAATCATAAAAGATACGGACGATTATTTCGGGAACACGGGCGGAGCCTATGATTCCTATTCGGATATCTGTTCACGTATTAAGCGTGTAATCCGTGAGGATCAGATCGCCGGGGGCATGGCCGGGATGTACAATCCATCAATAACGCAGCGTTTGAATAACCTGGTTGAGAAAACCCAAACCGATTTGAAAATCGAACAACCATTGTTTCCGGAAAACTGATCACATGAAAATCGATAAATACAAAGTATTGGGCGTTTTCATTTTGTTTGCAACCGGGATTCCGTTTTGGTATTTCGTTTTGAAAACATTGATCGGTTGATATGGCATTCATTCGAACAACGGCAATCAACAAAATACTGAAGTTGCGGCGGTTCATCCGTGGCATCCAGGGCGGAACATCCGCCGGCAAAACATATGCAATCATTCCCATCCTGGTTGATATCGCAGCCAAAACGCCGTTTTCCGAAATCAGCATTGTGGCGGAATCGATTCCACATTTGAAACGGGGGGCCATGAAAGATTTCAAAAAGATCATGTTTGAAACCGGGCGATGGTTCGAAGATCGTTGGAACGCAACCGATTTCAAATACACATTCGGCAACGGATCACAAATTGAATTTTTCAGCGCAGACAATGACGCCAAATTAAGGGGGGCCAGGCGTGATTGGTTGTACATGAACGAGTGCAACAACATGACATTTCATTCATATACGGAACTTGCATCCCGGACAAAGCAGGGTGTTTTCCTGGATTGGAACCCGACAAACCCGTTTTGGTTCCACGATGAATTGATCAACGATCCGGATGTTGATTTCTTGATAATCAACTACACCGACAATGAAGCATGTCCGGAATCGGCGTTAAATTTCATTTTGAAGGCAAAAGAAAAGGCGGACGCCGGTTCAGCGTTTTGGGCCAATTGGTTCCGGGTGTATGGCCTGGGTGAAATCGGTTCCCTGGATGGCGTGATCTTTTCAAATTGGCAGCAATGCGAAAAGATTCCATCGGATGCGCAATTCATTTCGTACGGCCTCGATTGGGGATTCACGAACGATCCCACGGCATTGGTTGAGGTTTACCGATACGATGGCCGAATCTACATCAACGAGTTATTGTACCAAACCAAATTGACAAACGCCGAAATCGTTTCCCATTTGAAACAATTCGGGATCAATTCATCCAGGTGCATCGTTGCGGATTCAGCGGAACCGAAATCAATTCAAGAATTGACGAACGCCGGGTTTTATGTTGAGGCCGCCAAAAAGGGGCCGGATTCGATTAAGGCGTCCATTGATCGTTTGCAGGGTTATGAAATGAGGATCACCAAAAGTTCGTTGAATATCATCAAGGAATTGCGCCAATATAGATGGGCAAAGGATCGAGAAGGCCGTTCATTGAATGCTCCGGAGGATATTTTGAACCATACCATTGATGCCATCCGATATGTCGGTTTGAATAAATTATCGCAATTTGAAGCCATCGGCGAATACTCATTCGCGGACGATGATTTTTGAAATATGTGTTGTTAGTTTGGTTAGTAAATGACCGGCCTGGGTTTCAACCTGGGCCTTTTTTATGAGTTGTAAAAAAAAATATGTTTTTTATTTGGATAATAAAACAATATTGTTTTATATTTGCTCTATCAAATCACAACAAAAAAACAACATCATGAATCAGTCAATCAAATCAATGTGGAAAAAAGCATTTTCAACAAAAGAAATCGAAACCGCCCAATGGTTCGAATTCATCGCAGATCAAGACAAAAGCGAAGTGAGTGAAGTTGTTGAACGCATGTTCAAAATTCAAGATCGTTTCAAATCGTATTTGAGAGGGTACCATCACACAACAAAGATTCGCCAATATTGCAACGAATTTGGATATTCGGATGTTGAACCATATGAGGTTGTACGCGTGATCAGCGCAAATTGCGTTGAAGTTCGTGAGATGTCAACAAAACAAATCGTGTTCCCATCACAATTTTTTGTCGGTGGATTCAGCGCACATTGCGCGGATAATTTCAACCAAAAATATGAATACATATCCGATCCGTCATTTCCAACAATCCGGATTCGCAAAGGGAAAAAAGGATGGGGCAACGGAAAATTTCGCATGGCCGACAAACCACACAAACATTACGATTATAATTTCTAACATACGAACCCGGCAAAACGCCGGGTTTTTTTATGCCGCAACAAACCGGCCGATTTTGCCACAATAGGCATGACATTGGCGGATTATCAACGGGTTTCAGCATTTTGGAACGAGGGCGATGACGAGGTTTCACAAATCGCCTGGGTGATCATGGACATGTACGGCATGACATATGACCAGGTGGATCAAATGGATCCCAAATTGTTTTTGAAGTATTCCGACAAGGCCGCCAAACAATTCCAGGGCATCGACAAAAAACCATTTTATTCCCGGTTGAAGTTCGAAACGGACGCGTCAAAAATAACCCTGGGCCAATTTGTCGAGGTTCAGCATTTCATTAAAATGGGCCAGGTTGATTCCATGCACCTGGTTGGCGCATCCATATGGAACGACAAACGGACACATGTAGAAAAGTCGGAAATATTACTGAAAACAAACATCCGCCATGTATTGCAGGACATTTCGAAATTTTATATTTCATTTGCTGAATTCGTTAATTCATACAAAGGCCTATTTGAAACGGATGAAATCGAGGATGAAAGCGATGAAATAGCCAAACCCGAAAAACCACACCCATTCATTGATCAATACGGATGGATATATTCGGCCAAACAAGTGGCGGAACATGAGGGCATCACATTGGACGAGGCATTCGATTTGCCCGTTGTCCAGGCGTTTAATGACCTGGCATATTTGAAGGCGTTCCAATCCTATCAAAAACACATCAACAAATAAACATGGCGAAAAAGATTGTTCACCAGGTTGTTGATTTGTCGGATGTTGAATTGGCGTCCGAATCCAGGGCGGATTTTGAACCGGTCAATTTCAAAGACACCAAAAATACATTTGTAAAACTTGCCGCCGTTTACATCGAGTTGATCAACGAGGAAATCGAAAAAAAGGATGTTGCAAGTTCCGGCCGGATGCAGGGCAGCATCACGCCAACACAAATGGAAATCGATGGCGATGTCCTAAAAATTGGAATCAACGCCATTGAATATGCGTCATATGTTGACGAGGGCGTCAACGGGTGGGCATTGGATCGCGGATCAAAACGCAAATTCGTGACAAAGGGCGTTGATCCGGAGGGCGAAATGGTTAAGTCGTTAAAGGAATACATCAGCCGTGAGGGTTCAAGCGCGCGCAATGTGAAGGTTTCGGTAACATCCAGGGAACGCAAAGGCAAAGCAATGCCGGACGCAACAACACGCGCAGCCGTAAACATGGCATATTTAATCAAACGATTTGGAATAAAACCGCGGCATTTTTGGCGCGATGCAACGGAACGATTCATTCCGATATTTGAGGATGAATTGGCCGAAGCGTTGCGCGTTGACATAATTAATAATATCACAAAATGACATTCGAATACACACCCGTTCAATATTCATCCGTCAATGATCCATTGGTATACGTGGTATACGATGCACACGCGGCAAACCCGACAACATATCCAAATTATAAATATGTTGCAGAACTTGAAATAAATGGAACACAAGTTTTCAAAGGGAAGTATTTTCCACATCCAACATCAAACCGGGGAATCATTGACCTGGGGGCCGTGATCCGCGAATATTGCGTTCAATCATTTACGGCCAATGTTGGCGGTTCAATGGTTGCCGATGAAATGGGCGAGGGCGAATGGCGCGTTTCATGCGTGGTGAAAATCCGCGAGGAATACGGAACAACAACATCGGCGGTATTGGTCACGGATTCATCGCGTGTATTTTTCAATTACTACAACGGCCGATATCCTGGAATGGAATCATTGTCGCCATTTACGGACGATGTGATTTCGGATCGTCCGGCACCAATTGAATTGACATTCACAACGGGGAATTATTACATACCATATTTTGCGGAGGTGGCCACATCGTTCAACGTTGTTGTTACCGGTGGAACCGCAACCAGGACGAAAACGATCACGCCAACGGCGGCCAACACAATGCAGTTGATCAACATTTCGCCGTCCGCCATCAACGATGAATATCCCGGAAATTTCACAACATCATCAACCGGATATTCCGTCCAGGTGGGTTCAAAAACATACCAGGTGACAATTGTTTGTTCCGGGTTGTACAAAAATTACTTTGTGCATTTCCTCAATAAATGGGGCGGATATGAAACCATGATGTTCAACAAGGTATCGCGGAAAACATACGACATAGAACGGAAATCCTGGAAACAATTACCATACCGGGTGAGTTCATCCGGCGGCGTTTCCGTTTTGAATAATTACACCATGTACAAACAAACGACACAATTTGCCGGAAGATTCCGCGAAAAGTTGCGTTTGAACACGGATTGGTTGTCCGATGCACAATATCAATGGTTGGCGCAATTGGTTGCATCACCGGAAATATTTGTTGAGGATGACGGGGAATTGTTCCCGGTGAACATGTTGGCCAACAATTACGAATTCAAGGAACACATTGTGGATGGCATGGTGAATTTGATGATCGATGTTGATTTCGGGGCAACCTACAAAACACAATTCCAATGATCCAATTGTTCGTAGAAAAGCAACCGATTGATATCAACGATGCGTTCAGCACATTGTTGACAATGTCGATTGATGACATTAAGGATTTCGGCGCGAAAAACACAACGTTTTCGAAAACCATCATTTTACCAGGTACCAAAAACAACAACAAAGTTTTTGGAAATATATTCAACATCAACGCCCGGAACGATTACAATCCGGCGGCGTCAAACATCGGCGAAAATTTCAATCCGGCAATCGCGGCGGATGCCGTCATATTTGCCGACAACATGCAAGTGTTCAAAGGCGTGTTTCGAATCCTGGAAATCATTGTCGAGGATGGATTCATCGAATTTGAATGTGCAGTTTTCGGAACCCTGGGCGGTTTTGTTGCGGCCCTGGGGAATAAAAAGATTGAGGAACTTGATTTCAGCGCATACGATACGGCGTGGACATATGCCAACATTACGAATTCATGGAACACCATCGCCGGTTCCGGGTTGTTGTTTCCATTGGTAGATTTTGGCGCAGCGTCAAAAGATCCGGCCAGGTTCAAAATAGATTTTGAATTTGATACATTCCGGCCATCGTTTTACGTTCGTGAAATGTTGGAAAAGATGATCACGGCGTCCGGGTACACCTGGGATTTTCCGGCGTTGTCATCGGCGTTGTTCAATCGTTTGGTCATGCCAAACAACCAAAAAAACATTTATCGATTTGATTCATCGAGTTTTGCCGCAACGCCAAATTCAATAACATATCCGGTTCCTGGATTGGTTAAGTTTACAACAACGCAATTGGGGCCGTTTAGCGTCACACCTTCGAACGATACGTTCACATATGGCGGCGCGTCCGCAATAACGACCAATTTATCAATACAGATTTACGGCGAAATATTCGATCCGGCAACAACGTATTTTGATATATCGATCCGTAAAAATGGAACGATTTTGAATTCGCAGGGATATTCAACCGGGTATTTCCCATATGGTTTCACGGCGGTTTTGGATGTTGCAAACGTTACAATCAACCCGGCGGATTCGTTTGATATTTATGTCGTAACGGATGCAGGGGCAGGCATTGGCTATGATATAACCGGCGGATTGATCAGCGTTGAATTAAGTGTTGCCGGCCAGGTTTCGGTTGGATATGGCGACACAATCGCCGCAAATGATTGCATCCCAAAAGGTATTTTTCAAAAGGAATATTTTTCGACCATTTGTAAAATGTTCAATTTGTATGTTTTCGAGGATTACGAAACCGACAAAAAGTTGAAGGTTTTACCATTCGTCACATTTTATGAGGATGCCACATCCGTGGATTGGTCGTTGAAGGTTGACCGGTCGAAGCCGATGCGCATCAAACCGATGTCGGAATTAAATTCCCGTTACTACAATTATAAGTTCAAAACCGATAATGATTTCTTTTCGGAAAACTATCGCAAAAAATATAATGAAGGTTATGGCGATTATATTTTCGACACCGGTTATGAATTCGCAAAGGAAACAACATCCGTTGAATTGATTTTTGCCAATTCGGTTTTGACCAGGTTCAACGGAACCGACAAAACATTCCCGTCAATTTATAAATTGTCGAATTCAAACAACACGGAGGATCGAATGGATTCCGTGATCCGGATCATGCAGGCCAAAAAAATCACCGGGGTTGCGTCCTGGTCGATTAAGAACAACGGCACAACGTTGGGAACAACAACGGCGTACGGATATGTTGGCCATTTGGATGATCCGACAACGCCAACATTTGATCTATGTTTTGCGCCGCCATCCGAATTGTCATTCACAATTTCGAATTACACATCGAACAATTTGTTCAACAATTATTGGGATTCGTACATGGCTGAAATCACCGATAAGGATTCAAGGTTGTTGACATGTACCATGAAATTGGCGTTCAAAGACATTTATAAGTTGGATTTTTCCAGGTTGATTTGGATCGATGGCGTGTTGTACCGGTTGAATAAAATCACGGATTTCAACGCGACAAATGAGGATGTTTGTTCCGTGGAATTACTTAAAATTATTAATCGAATATACTGATGGCTGACAAAATAAAGATAAAAGCGGAGTTACAATACGACACATCCGGCGCGGAAAAATCGGCGAAAAGTGCGCAGGACGAAATAAGGAAAACCGGAAAGGCGGCGGAGGCCGCCGGTGAGGATGCCAAAAAGGGTGGCAGCGCATTTGGTGGATTGGGTACGGCGTTGAAAGGATTGGGAATTGTTTCAGTCGTTGAGGGGGCATTCGGAGTATTCAAGGAAACCCTGGGCAAAAACCAGGTGATCGCGGATTTGATGACAACCGCGATGAACTTTTTAACGCGTGCGTTCAGCGATTTAATTTCATTCCTACAAAAAAACGTTGGATCGGTCATTGAGTTTTTCAAAAGCATTTTTAGCGATCCAAAACAAGCCATCATGGATTTTGGCGATGCAATCAAAAACAATTTGATTGAACGTTTCAATTCATTGTTGGAGGTATTCGGGTATTTGGGAACGGCATTGAAAAACCTTTTCACCGGTGATTTTGACGCGGCCATTGAATCGGTCAAAAGCGCAGGCAAGGAAATGCTTGATGTTGCAACCGGCATCGATGACACATCCGGAATCATTGCGGACGCAGCGTCAGCCGTGGCGGATTACGCAACGGAAACATGGAACGCCGCCGCCGCGCAAACGGCAATGAATAATTCGGCGGAACTTGCCGCCGCCAATGCAGCGAAAAACGCAGCCATTCAAAAAAGATTGGCGGAGGAACAACGACAAATCCGTGACAATGAATTCGCATCCATTGCCGACCGATTGGCGGCCAATACAAAATTGGGTGAAATCCTCAATAAACAATTGGCGTTTGAATTGGAGGCGGCACAAAAAAGAGTTGAGGCGGCGCGTAATGAAGTCGATGCAACCAATGGAGGCAAGGAGGCAAAATTGGCATTGATCGCAGCGGAAACGGAATTGGAGGGAAAACGTGAGGAAATCGCCGGGCAAAGGTCGGAGCAAATCCAAAACGAACGATCATTGTTGAAAGAACAAATCGAAATGATCAAATCGGCAAAAGAGGCCGAAAACGTTTTAGCATTTGAAAGGCGCAAAGCAATTGCGGATTTGATCACGGATGAATTGGAAAAGGCGGAAACGTTGAACCAAATTCGCCAGGAGGAAAAAACGATTGAGTTGGCCAGGTTGCAGGCGAACATTGACGCAACAACCGCCGGAACGCAGGCGCGCGTTGATGCCGAAATCGCATTCAACGAACGCAAACAAGCGTTGGACATTGAGGATGCCGCGTACATGCAAGAGGTTGCCAATATCAAATTGGAACGCGAACAATCCGTTTTGGATCAGCGCGCAGAAAACGAACAATCGTTTTTCAACTTGAAACGCCAATTGTTGGACACGGAAAGGATGGACGCATTCAGTAAGGCCCAACGATTGATTGAGATTGCAAAAGAGGAGGCCAACGCGCAAATCAATGAATTGCATCGCAAACGTGATGCAGAGGTCGCAGCCGCCGAAAAGGCCGGCCTGGATTCGGTTCAAATAAAGCAAAAGTATGCAAACGAGGAAATGGCAATCAATACGGCGATTGCGATTTCGGAAAAGGATTTGGCAAAGGCAAAGATAAGCGCAGCCGTTGAAGCAGCGGACGCGGTCGCGGCATCATTGAACATGGCGGCGGATTTGTTGGGTAAAAATACGGCGGCCGGTAAAACGTTGGCCGTTGCATCCGCAACCATTTCGACATTTACATCGGCACAAAAAGCCTATGAATCAACAATCGGAGTTCCAATTGTTGGCCCGGTATTGGCACCAATTAGCGCAGGCCTGGCAGTTTTGGCCGGTATTGCAAACGTTCGTAAAATATTGGCCGTCCAGGTACCTGGGCAAAGCGGCGGAGGCGGAGGCATTCCAACGCCTGCAACGTTACCGGCACCGGTGAGGCCACAAACAATGACAACCGGATTGGATTCGGCATCCATCCAGGGGATTGGAAACGCGGCATCCGGTGGGGTGAATAGGGCGTTTGTTTTGGATTCGGACATCCGCAATAGTGAAGAACGCAATGTTCGTTTGCAAAGGGCGGCAAGATTAGGTTAATAAATAAAAAAATATAAAATGGAAAAATTACCGGTTTATGAAATGTTAATCGATGAAAATATGGATTCGGATTTGATGGTCGATTTCATCGCCCTGGTTGATCGTCCGGCCATCAAAAAGGATTTTGTGAAATTCAATGATCAAGAAATTGAATCAAATCAGTTTGTTCAAACATTTGCAATCCAGGACGAGGAAAAACGGATAATATCCGGGCCATTGATGATTGCAAATCAAAAAATTTTCCGGACGGATCCCGAATTGGGTGATTACGAGGTATTTTTTTCACCCGAAACAATAAAGAAAATCGCCATCAAAATGGCGAAAAAAGGATTTCACAACAATGTTAATTTGATGCACAACGCGGATATGAAGGTTCCAGGCGTGACATTGTTCGAGGTTTTCCAATCCGACAAAGCCAGGGGCATTCGTCCGATGAAAGGATTTGAAGATTTGGCGGATGGAACATTGTTTGGATCAATGTATGTCGAAAATCCGGTGGCGTGGCAGATGATCAAAGACGGGTTCATTAAGGGTTTTTCCGTTGAGGGCAATTTCGGAATGAAGAAAAAAGATCAGTATTTGGAACAATTCGAAAAAATAGTTGAGATTTTAAATTCAACAACCATTTAAAATCCGCCACAAACAAAAAAGAATTATCACATGAGCCCAAAAGAAGCAGTCGAAAAGATTCGCACAATGATATTTGGCGATGAAGAAAAGCAAGTCGCAACACCGGCACCATCGGAGCCGTTGAAGTTTGCAGAATACAAATTGAAATCCGGCGCGATTGTCGAAGTTGACAAAGTAGAGGTCGGCGGATCAGTTACATTGAACGGACAACCGGCACCGGATGGCGAACATGAGTTCGAAGATGGAACGAAAATCGTTGTTGTTGGTGGATTGATCAGCGAAGTAAAGAAACCCGAAGCCGCACCCGTTGTTGAGGTTGAAGTCGAGGCAATGAAAAAATTACCTGGAATGTTCAGCGAAATGGAGCAAGGTTTTGCGGCCGCAAAAACCGACATCGCCGAATTGAAATCAACCATTGACGAGCAAAAAAACACCATCGCGAAACAAGCGGAAACATTGAAACAAATGTTTCACCTGGTTGAAACCATCGCGAATTCATCCATTCAATCACCGGTTGAACCCGTGAAATCATTTGATGAATTGTCGCCGTTGGAAAAGTTCCGCGCACAAAAAACATTTTAATCATGGCGTTGAAAATAAAAGACGGGATCGAAATTTGGGCATATGGCAAAGGATCGAACCCGTTCACATCGGAATCGAAGTTGAGCCAGGAACAATTGGAACATTTGCAATCCAGGTTCCCGGACGACATCGAGGAAACCGAAACACAAGACAAGAAATCTTTAAAATCTAAAATAAAATAAGATGGCAATTTCAGCAAGTATAGTCGATCTGCGCGGTAAGGCCTATGAGCCAGTTTTGGAAGAATTGTTGTTTGAAAACAAAACCATTTCCGAAAATTTGGTTTCATTCGAAAGCGATGTGAAAAACGAAAGCATTTTCACAGAAAACACAAACATCGTATCATTGCAGGCGTTTTCATCCGGCGCGCCAACAAGCAACGGAACCATCACATTGGTTGACACCGCGGTGACACCAACAAAGGTGATGTTCTACCAGGAATTCGATCCAAACACATTGAGGCCATCAAGGTTCAAGCGCAGCATGAAGCCAGGCGCATGGGAAATGATGTCAACCGAATTCGAAAGGGTTGTGTTGGCAGCATACGGAAAAGAGGTTTCATTGGATGCAGAATCAAAATGGTGGAGTGGTATTTTGGCAGCGACCAAAACATCAATTGCAGGCCTTACACCAGGCACCGCAAACAACCAGGTTGGAGCCGCAGAACAAACATGGGCAGCCGCACAAACCGCCACACAATTTGACGGCGTTGTTGCAAAAATGATCTACAACAACGGCGCATTGGGAACACGCGTTAAAGTTGCCGGAACTACCATTTCAAGTTCAAACGTGGCTACCGAATACGGCAAAGTATACGCCGCAATCCCGGCCGTTGTTTTGGCACAAACCGAAAAGCCGTATTTGTATGCACCATATTCGCACAAACAATTCATTAACATTTTCAATGTTAGTGCAACGTATCGCGATTTGTTCAGCGTTGACATCAAAGCCGATAAATATTTCTACAACGGAATCGAAATCAAATTCGTTCCCGTTCCGGAAAATTGTATCATCGCCGCGTTGCCATCAAATTTGATTTGGTGTACTGACCTGGTGGCCGACATCAACAAAATGGAAATCAACAAGATTGCCAACAATCGCGAGGACATGTTCGTGAAACACATTTTCACCATCGCCGCGCATGTTGCCCGTCAAGCAAACAACGTTTTGTACCTGGGATAAATAATAACGGGCGGATGAATTAATCCGCCCTAACTTATTGTTTTTGAGGTATTAACACATAATAAAAATTTTTAATATGCCATGTAGTTTAACGCAGGGTTACAACCTTGATTGCCGGTTCAATTACGGCGGTGTAAAAGAGGTTTACGTTATCGAATTCGAAAACGTTTCCGCGATTACCGAAACCGCCGGAGTGATCAGCGCAATCACAAAGGTTGCAACAAAGACATTCAAGAAATATAATTTGATCGCGCACACCGCCGAAGCCGATGAGGCATATGCAGGCAACCGCGAAATGGGTACATTGTCAAACAAACAAACCATCAAATTTCCTATCAACAAAATGACAACCGCCGTGCGCAACGAATTGATGTTGTTGGCACAAAATAGGTTGATTTTTGTTTATGTTGACGAAAACGGAACCGGTTGGATGTATGGCCGTGAATACGGATTGATGATGGACACCCTGGCAGCAAAAACCGGAAAGGTTTTGGCCGATCGTAACGGGTACGAATTATCGTTCAGCGGTGACGAGAAAAACCTGGCCTATGAGGTGAGTTCAACCGCCCTGGGTACATTGACAACATAATTTCATGTTGTGGGTTGCACATGATACAACGAGGGGCCGCCGTTAATTTGGCGGCCTTTTTTATTTCAACAAACGAACGTTTTTTGCCACAATGGGAATATGATCGTTTACACAATAGGACAACAATCGGAAACAATCGTCACGTTGAATGAATCAACGAGATTGACGAATCCGTTTTATTTGTTTGTGTTCACGAATGTTTCCACAAAGGTTGAGTACAAAATCATTGTTGATTCCGCGTCCGATACAAGCGAATTTCCGGAACGCGCGAACATTTATCAATTCAACACCATCACATTATTTTCAACTGCGCAGGCCGGCCAATATAGTTATGAAGTATTCGAACAACAAAGTTCGGTGAACACGAATCCATCCGGGTTGAACCTGGTTGAATGTGGCAAAATGTTATTGAACCCGGCGGCGAATTTAATACAACAAGGATATGAACCCGAAACGACATACAAAGGCTATGCAGGATAAACAATCCGATGGCGACATTATGGAGGTCGGATCGATGCAATTTGCCGATTCACGCATCCCGTTGATGGAAATCAAACGCGGATTGTCATTTGTTCCATTTGGTGATCGAAACGATTATCCAACATATTTGTTGTGGCTATACAACAAGTCAGCAAAACACAACGCGATCATCAATGGTAAATGTGTTTACATCCTGGGCAATGGATTGACAACCGATTCGGAGCCAGGCAAATTGTTTTTGCAGAAAGCCAACGAAAAACAATCCTGGGATCAGTTGATGAAATTGGCATGTTTGGACATCGAAAATTTCGGCGGAGTTTATTTCCAGGTGATTCCAAAACTTGCCGGTGGGTTCAACATTTATCATATGTCATATGATCGTATTCGGACGAACGAAACAAACGATCGGTTTTACTATCGCAAAAAATGGAACAATACATGGGAGCAACCCGAAAGCGAATTCCCGGCGTTTCATCCAACATGCACAACATCGTCCATTTTTTATTTCAAAGAATATCGTTGCGGGAAAAATCCATATGCGTTGCCGTCATGGGTGGCCGCCTGCAATTGGGTTGAATCCGACATTGAGGTTTCCAGGCATACGTTGACGAATGCGAAAACCGGATTCAGCGCGTCCAAATTTATAAATTTCTACAACGGCGAACCGGACGAGGATAAAAAACGCAGGATCACGGCCAGGATGGAAAACGCCGCGACCGGGGCGGAGGGCAAAAAATTGTTGATTGCGTTCAACAACGATCCGGCAAAAAAGCCAACGATTGACGACCTGGGCCAATCCGATTTGACAAAGGAAAATTTCGGCGCAATTGATGCGTTGATCACGGGCAATATTTATTCGGGCCATAACATAACACATCCCCTGCTTTTTGGAATTCAACAAGAGGGCAAGTTGGGCAATTCAAGCGAATTGAAAACGGCATATGAGATTTTCAAAAATACATATGTCACGCACAAACAAAAGCAGATTGAGGAAATTGTCGGATATTTTTCCGGCATTGCCAACGTACCGGCGGAATATAGATTGAAGGATGTTGAACCGGTGGGCATGGAACTTGATCCGGTGCAGTTTAAGGAACTTTTGCCGAAGGAATGGATATTGGAAAAGTTTGGAATTGATCCGGCAAAATACGGCATCCCAACGGCCACAAACAACGTTCAGCCGGAAATGATGGGCAATGAAACATTGGTGAAATTGTCCGGCCGTCAACAACAAAACCTCATGAGGATCGTTCGTTTGTTCAGCCAGGGCAAGTTGACAAAGGGCCAGGCATCAATACAATTGTCGGCCTATGGTTTCACCGATGACCAAATCAATCAATACCTGGGCATTGATGACAATCCAATGACGGCGGATGAACAATTCGCGGAGGATTCCGATGAATTCATCGCCATCATGTTTGAACAATATGGTGAGGATCGCGAACAATACAACATCCTAAAATCCGAAGTTTACACCGGCCAGGATGACGATTTCAAAATGTCATTTGCCGCCGTTACGGAATTCACGGAACGTGAGGCGAAAATATTGGAGTTGTTAAAGAAACAACCGGATTTGTCGAATAGGCAAGTTGCGGAGGCGTTGAAATACGAATTGCAAGTCGTTGACACCATCGTTGAGGATATGGTAAAACGTGAAATCATTTCCGCCGTTGTTAAAGGTGGGAACGTGATCCGCAAAATCAATGAAAGGTTGCCGGCCCAAACATTGCCGGAAATCAAAGTTTTGTACACCTATGAAAAACGTGACGATGTTTCCGGGCCAACATTGATTCCAACATCCAGGCCGTTTTGTCGCCGGATGGTTCAATTAAGCGAATCACGCATGTTCAGCCGCCAGGACATTCAAAAATTGTCGGAACGTTTGGGGTATTCGGTATTCACCAGGGCCGGCGGATTTTGGAACAACAACGGAACGATTGAGTTCCATTGCCGCCATGCCTGGATGAAAAATGTTGTAATTAAGAAAAAATAAAACAATGGCTACAATTACATATTTGATTTTGCCATCCGTCATAAAGGAACGCATGTCGTTACATGACAACATCGATGACAAATTGATATATCCGGAAATCAAAGCGGTTCAAGATTTATACATCATGCCGATCCTGGGATCAACTTTGTTCAATAAAATCCTGGCAGACATTGCCGCCAATACATTGGCCGGAAATTACAAGGATTTGGTTGACAATTACATCGTTGAATGTTGTTGCAATTACGTGATGGCGGAATTGCCGGAGGGGTTGAATTATCAATATTGGAACAAAGGCGTTTCACAAAAAATCGTTGACAATGCAACACAACCGACCATGTCGGAAATGTATTCCATTGTTGCCAAATACAAATCCAGGGCGGAGCATTACGGAAAAATGCTGCGCAATTATTTGATTGAATACGCGGATGATTATTTCCCGGAATATTTGAACTTTGTTTCCGGTGTTGATGTCGTCCATCCGGAACGCGCATCATATACATCACCCATTTATTTGGGCGATGAAACTGAAATTCCGCGCGATGATTATTCATTAAATAAGCGTCCGCCGGCCGGGTACAATTCCAATGATCCATATTATATTTGATGCCTAAAAACACATCCAAAAAAAACGAAAAAAAATTGCGTTTATTTTTAGCGCAACAAGATAAAAAAAATGACATTAAAACAAGTCATACAAAGATTAACGGAGTTAGCGGAAAGCCACAAACAAATTAACCATTTTTTCATCGGAGGATTCGATGAATTTTTGGATGATGCGGATGTTGTTTATCCGGCGTTGTTTTGTGAGTTGAAACCAAATTCGACAATATCATTGACGAATAGGGTTGCGAATTTCAATTTCACATTTCATTTTTTTGATCTCATGGACATTGCCAATAGGTCATTGCAAAATGAATGGGAAGTCAAATCGGATATGTTGTCGGTGGCGATGGATTACATTGCATTGTTAAAGGATCAAGAATATACGGAATGGGAGGTTGAGGATGAATATGAAATGCAAATTCGCGATTATGAATTGCAGGATTTGACGGCAGGCGTTTCCGTTGATGTTACAATCGGAGTTCGATTTGATGCCAACAAATGCCAGGCCGTTGTTGATTCGGGCAATTTCCTTTTGTGGAATGACAATGATATATTTTTGATAAATGATACTGAAAAACTAATTTATGGCGAATAAAAAAATTAATCAATTAGATGCCAGGGTTGGCGCGGCGTTGACCGATTTAATGTTGATTGGCGATCCAACAACCGGCACATCATATAAATTAACCGCAACGGATTTAAAAACATTATTGAATGGCGTTCCATATACCGGAGCCACAACCAATGTTGACCTGGGCGAATATGGAATTTCCGGAGGATATTTCCAGGCGGATTTGACACCGACATTGACCGGCGGAGTTGGCCGAATGATTTGGAACGATACGGACGGAACAATGAACCTGGGATTGAAGGGCGGAAACGTTACGTTGAAAATTGGTCAAAATCAATATGCCCGTGTTGTAAATGGTACCGGCGGAGCAGTTACGGCGGCCAATTACCAGGTTGTAAAAGTTACCGGCGCGCAGGGCCAACGACTGCAAATCAATTTAGCGCAGGCAAACAATGACGCAAATTCAACCGATACATTGGGCATGATTTCCGAAAATATCGCCGACAATCAACCAGGATTCATTTGTACATCCGGATTGATTGAGGGCATCAATACAACCGGAGCATTGCAGGGGGAAACGTGGATTGATGGAAACATTTTGTATTTATCGCCAACAACACCTGGAGCCATTACAAATGTGAAACCGATTGCGCCGAACCATTCCGTCATTGTCGGATTCGTTGTTTATGCGCATGCAAACAACGGAAAAATTTTTACGAAAATTGACAACGGGTATGAGGTCGGCGAATTACATGATTGCTATTTGCCATCACCAAACAATGGCGATACAATTGTTTGGAATTCGACAACATTGAGATA
>Ga0315909_10001348_pt1 | contig 33155 bp, 41 predicted proteins | sample LakEriMetagenome_11_FD_203527 | JGI IMG/M metagenome (GOLD analysis project Ga0315909, IMG submission 203527) | Freshwater fungal communities from buoy surface, Lake Erie, Ohio, United States - Buoy 2 MA125 | ecosystem: Environmental > Aquatic > Freshwater > Lake | place: USA: Lake Erie, Ohio... | reverse complement strand
GATGATTATATAAGTTATAAAACAGGTACAACCGGTGAAGATATTTCTTTGGTTACAGATAGAGATGATGATGATATAAGTGATACACAATATTTTGAAGTTTATATTCCATTTATTCACTATCATAGAAATACAGGAACAACTTATGGGGCCATTTTTTACATGGACACAACCGATTACTACGTAAGATCAACTAAAAATGATAGACACGATTTATTATTTAGATATCTAATTGATGAACAAGGTAATAGAGTTGGTAAAGTATTCCCAAAAAATAAAATAGTTGTTTTTGATGATCAAGAACTGGTTGCGGTATTGGATTATAGAAGTAATAGAAGATTTACGTTAGGTGCACCAAAAGTAACCACGGTTCCAAGTAATGACACGGTTGCAAATTCTTTGATATCAGGAACAACTGAACAAACTTTTTATGTAACATATATGTTCAGTGAAACAAGTGGTACAACATCTTCACTCAACACTTTACCATGTAATTATTATGTTAAATTATCAGTGAATGGTACCTCAGATAGTACCTGTCAATCTGTAACATATCCATCAAGTGTTAATGTTAAATTTAGTGGAAACACATTCAATTATTTTAATGGTGATGGTTTCTTAACAGAATTTAAACCTAAACGTTTCTTTATTTTAATTCAGGATACCACTAATAATACCGATAAATTACCTGACCCATCAGAATGGAAAATTATTGATTTTACAACCGCAGCTGGTGGTAACGGAACATCATATCTAACAGCGTCTGGTTTAACAGGTACAACATTTACAATTACGAACACAATGTTTACAGGTTCAACATTTTTTGATTTGGAAACATATATGGGTTCAAATTATTTATTAAGTGGGACAACAACAGATTCACAATTCGGTGACGAACAACCTTTCCCTGGTAGTGTAAGGTTAGTTAGGGCTAGTGATATAGAACAGATGAATTTTGTAATAAACTTACCAAGTTCACAATTCACAGAAACACAAAACCCGACGTATGTAAGTGGTAACAAATATCTTACTGAAATAGCCTTACTTGATTCTAATAAAGAGGTGTTGGTAAAAAGTAAAGCGGCTGTCCCAATAAAAAGAACAGGTACACAAGTTTTTTCACTTAGATTAGATTTTTAATATTTACTTATCGAAAAATATTATTTATATATTTTGATATGAGCGTAGATATTAAATTCAAAAACAAACCAAAGATTTTGGGGTTGGATATTTCAACCAAAACCATAGGATTTGCGTTATTTGACATAACAGGTTCGAAATTATTGGAATTAACTCATTTTTCACCAAAGATTAAACCTCAACCAGAAGATAAGATTGAGGAGTTAATAAAAAAAGCAGACGCTTTTAAAAATCATCTTGAAGGATACAAAGATGTTGGTATTACAAGAGTCATTATCGAAGAACCATTATTACAATCGAATAACATATTCACAGTAGGAACTTTATTAAGATATAATACATTAATACTTAAAAATTGTTATGATGTATTGGGTGTATTACCAACATTCATCTCCACATACAACGCAAGAAAATTTGCGTTTCCTGATTTAGTCGGTAAAAATGATAAGAATAGAAATGTATTATTTGGTGGTTATCCAAAAGATATAGATAAGAAACATGTTATTTGGGAACATGTAAATGCGGTTTGTCCTGAAGTAGGTTGGTTATACGGAAAGACGGGAAATCTAAAAAAAGAGAATTATGATATGGCTGACGCTGCAACCGCGGTGATAGGGTATATTAATATGATTAAGCAGGAAGAAAAATCCGGCAACTAACATTTCGTTATTAAATGATTTAATAATATATTTATACACAGGACGGGACCTATAGAAATATAGGTTTAGTTGGTGTTCCCCGGGGAGTGGTGTACCCGGGGATTTTTTTTTGCAAAAATTTTTAGTTATATTATTCCCTAAGTATGATAGAGCAAGAAGTAGACTATTCAGGGGTTATTGATATACTAGAAGATATCTTCGGTGATTATAAATTTCATAATGATTATCGAGGTCAAATATCTTTTGATTGTCCGGTGTGTTCATATGATATAAAAGGACTTGAACAGGGTGATGGAAAGGGTAATTTGGAAATAAATTATAAACACAATGTTTATAAATGTTGGGTTTGCGCAGAATCACACGAAACACACGGATTTCTTTTCAAATTAATAAAAAAATACGGAACATCTAAACAATTAAAAAAATATCAATTATTAAGACCTGAAGATGTTGATTCACCTAAAAAGGTTTATAAACAAGTAAGGTTACCAAAAGAGTTTATCCCATTCAAAAATGTAACATTAGGTCTTAAACTCACACCACAATACAAACAAGCGATTAACTATATTCGAAGTAGAAATATAACAGATGAAATGATTGATAGATTTAATATTGGTTTCTGTTATCAGGGTCCGTATGAATATAGAATTATTATACCATCTTATGATATTAATAATAATTTAAATTATTTTATTGCTCGTTCTTATCTAACAAGAACAAAAATGAAATATAAAAATCCTGAGATTGATAAAGAGAGTTTAATATGGAACGAACACCTAATAAATTGGGAAGAACCAATTTATATTGTTGAAGGTGCGTTTGATTCTATATTTTTAAATAACTCAATTCCAATGCTGGGGAAATATATGACACAGAATCTTTTCGATAGACTTTATAATTTGTCAAAAAAAGTTATTATAGTGTTAGATCCCGACGCTTGGAACGATGCAGAAAAATTATACCACAAACTTAATTGTGGAAAGTTGATGGGGAAGGTTTGGATTGTAAAATTAGAAGGTGATAAAGATATTGCGGACCTTAAAGGAGACTTGGGTTCATATAAAGTAAAACAATTAGATTAATGGATTTAAAACAAATTTCGAAAGAAATAAATGAACTTTTAGAACAAAGAAGAAAAGAACTCGATATAACATTTGTTGAAGAAGAACACATTTATTACATGAGGGATACTGAGGGTGTTCTTAGAAAAACATTTCCGTCGGTCTCTAAACTAATAAAAAAGTTTCACAAACCATTTGACGCGGAAGGAACTGCACTTAGAATGTGTGGGGGTGATCCTGAAGCCGCATCACAACTACAAGAACAATGGAGAGATTTAGGTAAGTATGCCACAAATATGGGTAGTAGAGTTCACTTTGAACTTGAAATTGATGCGGTTAGTAGAAACGGAAATTATAAAGACGTTAGACAACCAATATTTGAGTGCGACGAAACACAACTTACAAGAAGTGATAATATGATTAAAGCAGGAAAAGATTTTCTTGCTCTTATGGAAGAAAGAGGGGCCACACTTCTTGATACTGAAATTGTTTTAGGTGATAATGAATTGGGTTATACTGGTCAACCAGATAAGTGTTGGTTGATGATGAATAAAGAACAAACCGATTTTGGTTTAGTAATAACTGATTGGAAAACAAACCAACCGAAAAACTTTGAGGTACATCATTACACAGGTAAGATGTACTCACCCTTCAATGAATACGATGATACCGCATTAGGTCATTATTATTTACAATTACCATTGTATGCAAGACTTCTACTAAAGATGTTGAAGGGTACGAAATATGAGGATTTAAAGTTATTGGGATGTGTGATTGTTTTATTAAAAGAAGATGGAACATATCTTGAATATAAAGTACCACAGAAAGTAAACAAATTGGTAATGGATATTGATATCACAAAATATATTAATTATGGTAAAAAAAATTATACATATCGCTGATATTCATATCAGAACAATTCAATTACATGAGTTGTATAAAAATCAATTTGTCAGATTGATAAAAGAAATTCAAAGTCATTACATTAAATGGCGTGAAGAGGGATTGTCTTGGGAAAATATTCGAATAGTGATTGCTGGTGATATTGCACATCAAAAAATTAATATATCTAATGAACAGTTAATGTTAACGTCATGGTTTTTAAAAGAACTTAGTGAATATGGTGTTGTTGTTATTATTCCTGGTAATCACGATTTTTTAGAAAATAATACCCAAAGGTTAGATAGTATTAGTCCCGTGGTAGATTTATTAGACGATGATCATATTCAATATTATAAAAATAGTGGTGTGTATAAAGATGACAATATTAATTGGGTTGTTTACTCACTTTATCAACACAATGAAAGACCACAATTTGAAAAATCAATCGACGGAGAAATTAACGTTGGTCTATTTCATGGTGTTGTTCAAGGTATGTCAACAGACATGGGATTTCAATTTGAAGATGGGTACGATAGATTAAATTTTGTTGATTTGGACGTACTCCTTTGTGGTGACATTCATAAAAGACAACAATTCAAATTACCTAATGGTGGTAAGGGTATTATGGTTGGTTCATTAATACAACAAAATTTTGGTGAAACTGTCACCAATCATGGTTATGGAATATATGATGTTATGAATGATGATTACATATTCTATGACTTGGAAAATAATCAACCATTTTTACATTTTACAATAAACGATATCAAAGATATTGAAACAGAAAATGAAATTTTAATTAATAAATAATATGAGAATTGGTTTTATAGGATTGGGTAAACTTGGTTTACCATGTGCATTAGCAATAAATCAAAAAGGACACCAAGTTTGGGGTTACGATATTAATCCACAAGTTAAAGATATTTTAGATTCTAAAATTCTTCCATACAAAGAAAAGGGGGCGGACGAGTTACTTACACTTCATTCAATAAATTACGGATCCGTTGAAGATGTTGTTTTCAATAGTGATATAATTTTTGTACCGATACAAACACCTCACGAATACATTTATGAAGGTTGTACAAGAATACCTGATAAAAGAGACGATTTTGATTATACATCTTTAAAAGAGGGAATTAAAATTTTATCTAATGAAATAGAAAAACAATCAAATGATAAAATTGTCGTTATCATTTCCACAGTGTTACCTGGTACGATTGATAGAGAAATAAAACCGTTAATTGATACCAATAATAAATTTAAACTTTGTTATAATCCATTCTTTATTGCAATGGGTACAACAATTGATGATTTTCTAAATCCCGAATTTGTATTATTCGGTACTGATTCTGACGACGCACGTAAACTAGTAAAAAGATTTTATTCAACAATACACTCAAAACCATTTTACGAAACCTCAATTAAAAACGCCGAATTAATTAAGGTTACGTACAACACATTTATCGGGATGAAAATAGTCTTCTCAAATACAATTATGGAAATGTGTCACAAAGTCGGTGCAAGTGTGGATGAGGTTTTAGGTGGGTTAAAATTAGCAAATAATAGAATTATATCCACAAAATACCTAAATGGAGGAATGGGAGATGGGGGTGGTTGTCATCCAAGAGATAATATTGCAATGAGTTGGTTGGCGGATAAAATTAATTTATCACATAATTTTTTTGAAGATATAATGAAAGCTCGAGAGGAACAGACTGAGTTTTTGGTAGATATTATCACACAACATAATGGACCATATTATATTTTAGGGAAAACATTTAAAGAAGAAACAAATTTGATATTAGGTTCACCCGCAATTCTTTTGGGTAACATACTAAAAGAAAAGAATATTGAATTTACACATTACGATCCTTTTGTTGATAATGTGATACCTGAATTTAAAATTGGTACGTATTTTATTGCAACACGACACTCTGAATTTAAGACATTTAAGTTTCCTGATGGTTCGGTTGTAATAGATGTTTGGAGATATCTTGATTTAAATAATAATAAAATAAAATACATAAGAGTAGGAAATTAAATGATAAAGACAATACAATTTAATAACAAAGAATATCCATTCTTTCAATCACAAGGATTTGCATCGAAATATTGTTTTGCCTTCGCAAAAGAAGTGTGTAATGGTGTAGGATATGATATTGGGTGTAACAGGAAAGAATGGGCGTTAAAAGGTTCCATACCGATTGATTTAAGTTTTGAAGATGGGTATGATGCAAATAATTTACCACAAAACGATGTAGATTATATTTTTTCTAGTCATTGTTTAGAACACATACCTAACTGGGTAGACACTATGGATTATTGGTACGATACCTTAAAACTTGGTGGGGTTCTATTTTTGTATTTACCTGATTATACACAAGAGTATTGGAGACCTTGGAACAATAGAAAACATAAACATGTGTTTACCCCACAAATAATAAAAGATTATTTGGAACAAAAAGGATATAAGAAAATATATATTACAGGTCCCGACCTACATAATAGCTTTATAACAATGTGTGAAAAATGAAAAAAAAATTAATACCAAATCAGTTCAAAGGAATTGGAGATGTCATATTTTCAATGACCCTAATAAAAAATCTTGCAAAAGATGACTATGAAATCGTATGGCCTGTTGAACATTACTTTTTAGAAGGTTTAAAATTGGCCTATCCAGACATTACGTTTGTTTCAAAACATGAAATGAACATTAACTATGAAAACTTTGAAGATTTCGAAACAGAAGAATATAGACAAGTACCATTAAGGTATATTGGTGATATTACAAGAACACCATGGTATGAGTGTATGTATGAAAAATACAAATACTATAACATGGATTATTCAAATTGGAAAGAATTGGCAATGTTCAATAGAGATACCGATAAGGAGATTAGATTGTTTAATTTATTAGGATTGAACAATGGTGAAAAATATAATTTAATTTGTCCATATTTCGGTTCCGAATTCAATCATAGACTGGATATAAAACCACAGAACGATTTGAAGACTATTGAGATGAGAAACGTGGAAGGATTTAGTTTGTTTGACTGGAGCTATGTAATTGAAAATTCACATACCTTACATATACCAAACTCTGCACCTATTTTGATTGTTGAGTTACTAAATCCAAAATCTGAAGAGATACATTTATATAGTAGATACCCAATGGAAGATCATTTCCTAACGACAATAAAATTACACACACAAAATTATATATACCACACAAACCCATAATCATGTTAGATAACTATAAAATGTTAGATAATGGGGTTATAAAACAAATAACTAAAACCTCAACAATTACATACGATTACAATTATGTAAATAACTCATATAATCAATACGGTGAGTTGGGAATGAGAATGGGTCACTTAAGATTGGGTTATTTGTTGGGTTCAATAGGTTTTGTACCAAATTCAATTTTAGACATTGGTTACGGTAATGGAGATTTTTTAAAGGTTTGTAGTACAATAATAAAAGAATGTTATGGTAGTGATGTATCTGGATACCCACTACCGGATAATATAAAATATGTACCTGACCCATACTCAGAAAAATATGAGGTCGTTTCATTATTTGACGTGATTGAACATTTTGATGACATCTATGATTTAAAAAAATTAAAAACAAATTACATTTATCTCTCCACACCGAATTGCCATTATGTGGACGACAATTGGTTCGAGAATTGGAAACACAGAAGACCCGACGAACATTTATGGCACTTTAATGAGTCTGCTTTAAAAAACTTTATGTTAGAAATTGGATATGAATGTATTGATATATCTAATATAGAAGATGTAATTAGAAAAAATGACAATAAGATGAGTAATATTCTAACAGGAATATTTAAAAAAATATGAAAAAGAAAACCACTATGGTGTTAGACGATGAATTTATTCTTTATTGTCAATTGAATAACATCACCAATGTAGAAAAATTAGCTACAGAGACTTTTAAACGGGGGTTTTCGGCGTTAAAATATCCTGAAACACCTGTTAGTTCGAGTAAAGAAAAGATTATAGAAAAAGAAGTTATAAAAGAGATTCCTGTTGAAGTCATTAAAGAAGTTGTGATAGAAAAAATTGTTGAAAAAGAAATAATAAAAGAAGTTCCTGTTGAAAAAATTATAGAAGTCATTAAAGAGGTTCCTGTTCAAGTAAAAGGAGAAACACAAATAATTACGAAAGAGGTTATTAAAGAAATAAAGGTAGAAGTACCAGTTATAAAAGAACTTACAAACACAGAAGAAAATAATAAATTAAAAGAGGAAAATAAAAAGTTAAAATCTGAATTAGATAAAATTAAACAATCACTTGATAAGTTGAATAGAGCAAAGTATATGAAAAATAGTGATTTAGGAAGTTTATACTCTGAATAAATTTTTAATACGAATTTTTTTTCTTATATTATATTAAAATAACGAATTATGGATATATTACTATTATGGATTCTCACCGCATATGGAATGACATCAATTATTGTGTGGGGATCAATTTTCGAATCGACAAGAGAATTTATTAAGAATCGTTCTAAATTTTTCGGAGACCTCGTGAGTTGTACATTATGTACGTCAACATGGGTTGGTTTTTTTATGTCACTTGTATTAGGTGGACTTGTTACTAATGTATTAAATGTACATTGGTTATTAGGTGTATTCTTTGATGGAATGTTTACTGCTGGTTCAGTTTGGGCACTAAATGCCATAATCGAATTTTTCGAGGAAAGTAGATTAAACAATAATTAATGCCATTTTTAAGAGGAACAAGTTTTAATGACGGACCAGTTAGAAAGGCCGTAATAGATTTCTTTGATATCAACTTTAATGTGTTATTAACTGAAACTCCTCATGATATGAGGGTTATAGATTTAACCGGAACAACAGAAACTTTATTGGGTGTTGAAGTTGAGGGTGGTGGTTGGGGTGGTTGTTTTTGGAAAAACGAAAAATACTGTTTAATTTCAAATACGGGATTCCCAACTATAAACATACCAATCAGAAAACACAAATATTGGATGCAGGTTTATAGTTACCGCGGAAAAAGTAAGGATAATTTATCGTTTGATAAAAACATATTTGTGAGATCTAATAAAGACTTCACACAAATGATAGTCATCAGACCTGAAACAATAAGAAACCCCGATAAGGTTATTAAAAGTAGATTTCAGCCCAACAATAGTGATGAGATGGAGGATTGGTTATCATTCAAAAGAGAAGACGTTGAAACATATAATTTAATCAATGGTGAGTGGATACTCGACAAATAACATGAAATATCAGAATCCGTTTATAAAAGTTACGTGGGAAGACACTCCTGAAAATTTTACTCCTGAAAAAATCAGAAGAGTAAAGTCATACTTTCAGGATAAGTATAAAACTAAATCCATACAGGTTATCACAAAAACTTTAGTTGATAAATCTAATATAAAATTAGAATCATTAGAGGCGTCCGATAGTATTTTAGACCATCAGTACCAAAAGAAACTGATGAAGGAATTTATTAATGAAAACGGAATAATCACAAAGTGGGAGCTGGTAGACAGATTAGATAATAGAGTAAATGGTGAAATCGATAAGTTAAATCAAAACAAAGTACGTTATAATAAATGGTACATCAAAAAAGTTGAATTTTCTAATTTTCTTTCTTTTGGTGAGAATAATGTGATAGACTACACTGAATTAGATGGAATCACTGTAATTGAATCTACACCTAAAAATTTTGGGGGTAAATCAACATCATCTGTGGATTTATTAATGTTTTTATTTTTTAACTCCACAACAAAAACCAAAACAACTGCCGAGATTTTCAACAAATTTACCGATACAGATGAAGTTAGTGTAAGAGGAGATATCACAATAGATGGTGATGATTACGTTATTGAAAGAAAAATATCAAGAAAGAAAACCAAATCAAATGAATATAACGTAACCAACAAACTTGAGTTTTATAAAAAGAAAGAAGATGGTACAATAGAAAATTTGACGGGTGAACAAAGAAGAGAAACCGAATCCTTTATTGCATCTGCAATTGGAAGTGAGGAAGACTTTCTTTCTACAATCATGACAACTGGAAATAATTTGGAACAATTAATTGAATCCAAACCAACCGCTAGAGGTCAAATTCTTACAAAGTTTATGGGGTTAGAAAGTCTTCGTGAAAAAGAGGAGATTGCAAAAAACATATATAATGATTGGAGTAAGAAGTTAGTTTCAAATGTTTACAATATTACACAATTAGATATCGATAACACAACATATCAAGACAGTATCATTAATTCAGAAAATGAAATCGAAAGACTCAAACTTGAACTTAACAGATTAGAAAAGAAACTTAGTAGTCTTGAAACAAAAAAAGATGGATTACTTAGTTCAAAAAATAATAATGTTGACCAAGAACTAATCAAAACTAATCCAACATTACTAAAAAGAGAAATTGATGATTTACTATTACAAAGGGATGGTAGTAAAAAAAATGCGGAGTCTATAAATGTAACCGAACCATCAAAATATTATGATGAAGATTCTCATAAAGAATTGAGAGATGAGATGTCTAGAATTCAAGGACTCGATGCCGCGTTGAAATATGAAAAGGGTGATAGGGAAAAATTAATCAAACAACTTACCGAAGGAACAATTTGTCCAACATGTAAAAGAGCATTGGAGGATGTTGACCATACAGATGAGATTGAAAGTATCAGAAAACAAATTGAGGAAATTTTAAAAGACATAGAAGAAAATCAAGGTGAATTTGATAAACTAAAAAAAGAATCAAATGATTATGAAACTTTGAAAAATGAGTTTGACACTTATGAAAAAAATAAATTAAGAAAAGCAAGATACGAATTAGAGGTTGAACAAAAACAATTCGAAATTGATACTAAACAATCTAAATTAGATAATTACGAAATCAATAAAAAGAAACTTGAAGAGAATCAAAAGATAGATGGAGAAATAATCGCTTTGAGGTCACAAATTGAGACAGCGAACGCGGATATTAGAATTGCAAATGGGTCAATAGAAAAACATAAGACCAACATAACAACAATGACCGAAAAGATAAAAATTAATAACGATTTGATTGTTAAAATTAAATCCGAAGAAGAGCTATCTGCGGTTTTCAAAACATATCTAACAGTTTATGGTAAGAACGGTATTTCAAAAGTTATCATGAAAAACATGATACCACTTTTAAATCAAGAACTATATCGTTTGTTAGTTGATAGTTGTCATTTTATATTGGAACTTAATGTTAATGACAAGAATGAGGTTGAATTTTTGATGATAGATACAGAAACCAGAGTTGTAAAACCACTTAGTGCTGGGTCAGGATATGAAAGAACAATATCTTCACTAGCACTTCGTAGTGTTTTGACCAAGATTTCTTCATTACCCAAACCAAACATTGTTGTGATGGATGAGGTATTTGGAAAAATTGCAGATGAAAACTTAGAAATGGTTGGGGAGTTCTTTAAGAAAATCAAAAATTACTTTGAACATATATTGGTCATATCACATAATTCATTAATAAGAAACTGGTCAGATAACATCATTATGATTAAAAAGGACGACAATATTTCATCCATAGATTTTATTACCACAAAGATATCCTAATTTGTTTTTTAATTTATTTTTGTGTATTTTTGATAAAAACAAGACAATTATGACAGAACTAAAAGACATTAAAGACTTTAACCTATATGCGAAAGATAATGGGATTGGGTCATTGAAACTACACAATTATAACAAAATGATTGAGAGTAGTTTAACACCATATATTTTGGAGGAAAGACAGATGAACGTGACGGTTATGGATGTTTTCTCCCGATTAATGATGGAGAGGATTATTTGGGTGGCAGGTGAAGTAAATGACCACATGTCAACTATAGTACAAGCTCAATTAATGTTTTTGGATAGTATTGATAACAATGATATTACAATGCATATTGATAGTCCAGGTGGTTCTGTAAAATCGGGTTTATCTATGGTTAACGTAATGGAATATATCAAATCTGACATTAGAACAATTTGTACTGGTATGGCAGCATCTATGGGTTCTGTTTTGTTAGGAGCGGGAACCAAAGGAAAAAGAGGTGCATTAGAAGACGCAGAAATCATGTTACACCAATCATCGGGAGGTGCTGTGGGAAACATCCAAGATGCGGAAATAACAATGAAATGGTGGAAAAAGAAGAATGATAGGTTGTTTGAGTTGTTGGGTAAGTATTGTGATAAATCGAAAGAAACCGTAATGGCGGACGCTTCAAGGGATTTTTGGTTAACCGCAGAAGAAGGTGTCAAATATGGTATTATAGATGAAGTCGTAACAAAGAAATAGGATATGTAATTTAGGGTTTATCTAAATGAGGGAACTATTGGTTCCCTTATTTTTTTTCTAATATTTATAAGTTAAAGATTGACATATGAAAATTAATAAACAGGACATCCTTCTCGTTATTATCGTGATTTTGGCTGGTTATTCCATATTTCAGATGAATGGTATAAAAACTGATGTTGCGGGTTATAATGCGAAAATTGACTCAATTCAAAATGAAATCGATTCGGTTGAGATGGTAAACAAGGAAATTACCACACAAATTTTATCAATTGATAAAGACATTAACAATATCGATAATGATATTGATAAAGTAACAAAAAACATAACAATTATTAAAAATAACACAAATGAAAAAGTTGATGCTGTTAATGAGTTTACTTTTAGTGACCTCGCTAAGTTTTTCTCAGACCGTTACGAAGGAGACATCAGTGGTGCAAGACACGATAGTACCTCTAAAGGTTCCAATCGCTAAATTGGTAATTAAAGATCTCATCAAAGGAGATGGTGCGATTGTTGAAATTAAAGAATTAAATAAAGTCATTTTAATGAAAGATGACCAAATATCTTTAATGAAACAAAAGGACACATTAAAGGATCAAAAAATTTCTAATCTTGAATTAATCATTACTAAAAAAGATGAACAATTTAGTTTAGAAAGACAAAAATCTGAAAGTCTTTTGAAGGAATTAAAAGGTCAAAGAAGAAAGACATTTTTATATAAGGTGGGTTCTTTTGTTGGTATTGTTGCAACATCGGTATTACTTTTGAAATAAAATGAAAAAGATATTTGAATATAGAAATATTATAATTTTATTTTTATTGTTAATTGTAATATTAGAATACTGTAATCCGAAGGGTATAATGCCCAATAGGATTGAATATACGACCGTTATAGATTCTATACCATATCCCGTTCATGATACTATACCCGTGGAGGTGGAGGTAGAGGTACCCGTTGAAGTTCCTGTAGAAGTGGAGGTTCCCGTGAGAGTAGAGGTCATCCAAGAAGTTGATACCGCAAATATTTTAAAAATTTATTTTGCTAAAAATAAAATATCTGAAACACTAATACTACCGAACGGAGTAGGTACATTGGTTTTAAATGAGGTGGTTTCAGAAAACAAGGTAATTGAAAGAGATATATCTAATTCAAAAATTAAAAAACAAATAGTTTTAGACACATTAAGAATTCCTGAAGAACCAAAAAATAAATTTTATTATGGTTTTAATTTTAGTGCAAATAAAGAAGATTTTATAAATTCTTTAGGTATGGGGGTTATGATGAAAACTAAAACTGATAAAATCTTTAGAGTAGACATGGGAATTAATAATAGAGTTTTTGATGGTACTATTGGTAGATTTTCACCATATCTTGGTGGAGGGGTCTATTGGAAAATTAAATCAAAAAACAATAAATTCTAATGGCAGATATTCGAACCTACACTCTTTTTATTTACGGAACATTTGAAGACCACGATGAAGTGGAATATTTCTGTATGGAGGTTATGTTAAATTCCCCCGCAATCAAAACCTTGAGATATGTGATAGAAAATAATAATAATATAATTGTTATATTTGATTCGGATTTGGAACCACAAATTTTATCTACAGAATTACTAACTTTCATGATTAATGACACAGTTAAGTATTATTTTCTTTTCCCTTTAGACAGCCTTGTTACAGCTCATTTACCTGAAAAACTTAAGGATTTCATATTTAAACCACAGGAAACACAGATGAATATTAGGGTTGAATATATCAAACCTAATAAAAGAGACTTTGATTTGGACGAAGTTTTGGAAAAAATAGAAAAGACAGGTTTAAGTAGCCTGACAGATGACGAAAAGAATTTTTTGGACAATTTTGATAATTGATTTTTTTTCGTTATTTTTATTTTATAAACAAAACTAAACCCCATATTTTTTATGAAGAAATCCATAATTGTGAGTACTGAGGAAATACAACAATACATAAAAGATATTCGTAAAATCCCCGTAATATCACACGAACGTCAAGAAGAGATTTTTAATCAATTAAAAAACCCAAAAATATCAAAAACAGAACGAAGTCAATTATTTGATGAAATGGTTGTTGGTAATTTACGTTTTGTAATTTCTGTCGCTAAAATGTATCAGAATCAGGGTATGGACATCATGGATTTGATTTCCGAAGGAAATATAGGATTGATTAAGGCGGCTGAAAAGTTTAATCCATCAAGTGGTCTAAAATTTATTTCATATGCGGTGTGGTGGGTAAAACAATCAATTATGGCTTCTTTGAATGAAAATGCGAGGACTATTAGAATACCATCAAATCTTGTACAAGAGGCTCAAAAACAAAAAAGGAAAGAACAGGTTTTAGAAGAGGACACTTTTTTATTATCAAATGATACAAATATCCCTTCAAGTAATCTACCGTACTGTGTTGGTTTATTTAGTGAAATAAATGAAGATGGGGACACATTGATAGATGTGATACCAAATAAAAACGCGGAATCACCTGAACAATATGTCAATTCAACAGAAGAAATTAAGAAAAAAGTTGAATTGATGTTGGGTATTTTGGATGAAAGAGAAAGAACGATTATCATAAAATATTTCGGGTTAACGGGTACAGAATCAAATTTAGAGGACTTAGGTGAGGAATTTGGTTGTACTAAAGAAAGAATAAGACAATTAAAGGACAAAGCCATTAAGAAACTAAGAAACGAAAGTTTTGGTCTATTAAACTATTTATAAAAATAAAATTATCAATATGAAAAAATTTATAGAAAATAATTTCGTAATAATTGTTTTAGTTATTTCACTTCTAACCTTATTCAAGAGTTGTAATGATGGTAGACAAATATCTAAAATTCAAAAAGATATACAAACAATAAAAGACTCTTCATTTACAAAACAGGAATTAACTGTTATATTAAAAATTGAGGGTCTTAAATCAGAAAAAAGAATGATACAAGCAACAGACAGAAAAATATTAGATGTTCAACGTCAATCTCAAATAGACGAAGAGTTATCGACACTGTCTAAGCAAGTTCCTAAATGGTAAAATGAAAAATTGGATTAACAAAAATTATAAAACATTAATTATTGCTGCGTTCTTGGTTCCAATCATAACGGTGGCAATTGTTTCTATTTCACACGTAACAACATGGTACGGTATATCTAATCCCGTAACGTGGTCTGTTTATTTATCAATTGGTATTGAAATTGCTGCGTTGTCGGCTTTAGCTGCAATATCAGCAAATATGGGTTCTAAAGTTTATTTCCCATTTGCAATTGTAACTTTAATACAATTTATTGGTAACATATTTTTTGCGTATTCATATATAAACATTGATTCACAACAATTTAAGGATTGGGTTGATTTAGTATCCCCACTCGTAGAATTTTTAGGAGTAGAACCAACTGACTTTGTAGGACATAAAAGATTTTTGGCCTTTTTTGCTGGAGGCATGTTACCGGTTATTTCACTTTCATTTTTACACATGTTGGTGAAGTTTACTGAAGGAGACAGAAAAAAACAAAATGAAGTAATAGAACAACAATCAAAACCCGAAACAACTGTCGAAGCTAGTGACTTAGTTGGAGAAGTTTCAAGATTAAGATTAAGTGAAGACGATTTAAAAAAATTAGAAGAGGTTTTACTTAACCCACCCCCACCAAATGAAAATTTAGTAGAAGCTGCTAAACGTTATGAAGAACATAAAATTAAGGAAGAAAAATTAAAGGAGTCTTCATTTAAAGAAGAGTGGAGTCTTAATGATGATGAAATTCTTAAACGAGCTGAAGAAATTAAACACAGACAGATTTTAGAAAGGGCAGAAGAATTAAAAAATCAAAGAGAAGAAATACTTGGTCCTGATGATTTAGAGGAAGAACCAACCGCGTTAGCGAATAGTGAATATAGAGAAAATATAGATGTTGAATTAGTTGAAGAAGAGGTTATAAATGACACCCCAACTTTTGTTGAAGAAAAAACATTAAACCTAAGACAGGTTGTTTTTGAACCAATAGACGAATCACCACAACCAACAAAAGAAGAACGGGCTAACTTACTGTCTGAGATGATGAGACTTGATGAAGAACTTGGTTTATACGATTATACAGAGGAAGAATTTTCCACTATAGAACCAACTGAAGAGGAAGAAAGTAGAAATTTTTCCACTATAACCACCAATACGGAGAATATTTTCCAAGAAGAGGTTGACAAATCACAAGAATTTCAGATTTTAGTTCAAGAAATCCCCCCACCAATTTTTACTGAAGAAATTAATCAGAATAGAATCCCCGAACCAATACCAACACCAACTAATACTGACGAATTAGTTGAAAAAAAAAATTTTTAACGGAGGAACACCACTTCGAGGTGGAAGTAAGCAACCCCTCAAACATGGAAGATTTTCAATCCTTAGATTTGGTGGTACCAACCCCAACAATCTCAATCCCTGATGATTTATATTGGGAGACAGATGAAATCAACCCAAATCAAATTATATATGATTTGGAGAATAATGAAATTATTATACCTACAGACGAAGATATCACAACACCAACTCAGTCAGAACAATCAATAATTAAGAAAATAGTTTCAAGAAATGTTGGTAATACAAGACGTAGACGTTTTAGATAAGGATAAGTTAAATATTGTAAAGAGAAAGGCGAAGAAAACACAAATATTACTCTACGATACACAAAGGAGAGTCGATGATTTCATTCAAAAAATTAAGTACCGTAAAAATGGTAACTATGAGGACATACCTCATTTTGTGGTAAGTAAATTGGGAATGGTTTACCAATTGTTCGATACTAATTATACCTCAAATACCTTCGATAACCCATCAATAGACAGAAAACAAATCAAAATTGCTATAGAAAATCTCGGGTGGTTAAATAAAAATACCATATCTGGACTCTATACAAATTGGATTGATGACCCATATCGTTCAGAACCACATATAAAAAATTGGAGAAATCATTATTATTGGGACAAGTACAATGATGTACAAATAGAGAAGGTTTCCGAATTATGTGAGATCTTATGTGAGAAACACGAAATTTTTAAACAACACGTACCATCTCAGGGATATCTTGAGAATATATCTAAATTTAATGGTATCGTATGTAAATCCAACTTTTCAAATATTTATACAGATATAAACCCATCATTTAATTTTAGAATATTATTTAATCATGCAAAATAGAAAAAACATAGGTTACGACGAAACCAAAAAAATGTTAAACGCATTAAGAAACCTTAATGAGTCGGTTAGAAGAACCAAATTATTAAGTGAACAAGAATCACCCGTAACATCCGATGTAAGGGATGAAATAGACGTTATAAACGATGTTGACATTAAAATGTTATCTTCTGATAATATGGATATGAAATTGTCTGATGAACACAAAAATTCTATTTCGGGGTTAATAGATTCATTTAGACAACAGGTTTCTGAGATTGCTAATTTAGAACCCGGTCTAACGATTAATATGAATCAAATCAGACTAGATGGTTCAATCCCTAATGTTGATATAAGTTTTGTTTTGATTACGGGAGAAGAAGCGGGTTTCTATGTAAATGCTGATATGTTAAAAATTGAGGACGAAACACTTATGACAATAGACAAATTGTTGAAATTTCAATTGGTGTTTGAGGATACATTGAATCCGATAATTAGAGAAAGAAGTAATAATTAAAATGCCACTTACAGATTCAGATAAAAGGGAAATAGAAAGAATCACCAAAAAGGAGATTAAGAACTTTATGGACTCTACACAAGCTCACAAGGTTGTTGTGGACATGGTTAAAAAAGAAATGGGTACAAGAGACATAAATGATAAAGTAATAGACCTATCAACCAAAGTCGTTGTAGAGTTATTTAAAACCCTATGGCAGAGAAAGTCATTTTGGGAATCCGCATTAAAGAATGTTAAATAAAGAAAAAAATATTAGACCCGACATTGAGGGTGAGATGGATGAACTCCAAAGATTTTCACAAGAGTTAAGTCGTGATGAAGATATTAAAGTTTCTGTGGACGAGATTATTCAATCACTTGAAAAATCACAAGAACAACTTTTAACCAATGAAATTTGGGGTACTTTAGAGAATACCGAATCAAATGAAATTGAACAGGGGGACTGGAAAACTGTAAATAAAATTGCTAGAGAGTATAAAAAAACAAGTCCTAAAGTCCTAAAAAAAGAGATTGAAAGTGATGAGTATAAAAGACCTTTAATTGCTAAATTAGGTGACAGATACATCTTAATGGCTGGAAATACGAGGTTATGTACCGCAGCAGCAATGGGAGTCAATTTAAATGTATTTATCGCGGAAATTAACGTAGACGACGAGATTAACGAAAAATGGTCCGAGAAATATAAAAAATCTATAGATTGTAATAATCCAAAAGGATTTAGTCAAAGAGCACATTGTCAAGGAAGGAAAAAGAAAGTTAATGAAACTGAAGAGATTAAAGGTGGTTTGGCGGATAATAAGACCTTAGTACAACTTGCAAAAAAACATGATGCTAAGGGGTATTATCATATCCAAGATATGATTAAATCTCTTAAGAAACAAATTGAAATGGGTTTAAAAGTTGAAATGGAACACACCAACGATAAAGATAAAGCCATGGAAATTACTATGGATCACTTATGGGAAGATCCTAATTATTATAGTAAATTAAAGAAAATGGAAACCAAAGAATCTATGGGTGCCGATTCTTCAGGTGCATTTGTTGGGCCGACTTTTGGTGGTGTGATAAAGAAAAAAGACCTATATAAGTCTGGTAACTACAAAAAGTATAACGTAAATGAGGAGGAGGTTAAAGAAGCAACTGATGCATCTTCGTCTGGGCCATATGATGCACCTTTCGGTGACGGTGGTAAAAATCCACTAAAGATTAATGGTCCTGAAAGTATAAAGAAGTCAAGGGCGGTAAAAGACAAAAATTTCCCTAAGTGGGGTGGACCAGGAGGAATTTTTATAAAAATTAAAGAAAAGTGTAAGAAATACCCATATTGTAATCAAGGGGACATTAACGCAATAGAACTACTTGAAATAAAGAACGAGGTGGTGGAAATATCGGAAAAATATGGTATTCCATATAAAGAAATGGAAAAAATCGTATTAAATGAAATAAATAAGATATTTATAAGTATGAATTTATCAGATATCAATTCATTGATTGAAAGTATTGCAAAAGAAGAGGTAAAGAACATGATTCTTTCCGAATCTGAGGGTAATAAAAAAGAAGTTTACCACATTAAACTTGAAGGTGAACCTATTGATACATTTAAAAGTAGAGAGGAAGCGGAAAAAGTATTACCAAAATATCAAGAAAAAGAAAAGGGTGAACTCATAATCGAACCAGAAGTCTATGAATCATATGAAGACATGATTGAAAAAATGGATTTATTGGGTCAAGAATTAGAAGAAAAAGAAAATCAAAATATGAAAAATCAAGAACCAATGGAAGGAAACGCCTTCGCTTATGCAGCATTAAAAGCAAAAGAATCGGGTAAAAAAAGTTTTAAATTTAAAGGTAAAGAACATGATGTTGAGGAATCGTGGAAACAACTCGAAGAAGAGGAGGGTATGTGTTATGAGTGTGGTGACAAATCTATGGAAGAAAAGTTAGTTGGTAACCAAGATAAGTTAGATAAAGATAAAGATGGTGACATCGGAGCCGATGATTTAGCAGATTTAAGATTAGGTAAAGAAGGAGAGGTTAAAGAAGAAGACGACGAAGATGTTGTTTTTACTATATGGTCAAAATATAGTGAGGATGCATATAACGAACACAAGCCGGATACTTTCTCAGATGAATTTGAGTTTGCTGATAATATAATTAGTCACGTTGTTCAATCTGCAATTGCCAATGGAGAATGTGATGAAGAAGATGAAGATGATTTAACGGATGAACTTAAACAAGAGTTTGCTTTAGATATTTTTGACGAATATAGACAAGAGGTTGGTGATGATGACGAAGAAGAAGAGGAATTAGATGAGGAAAAGAAAACATGTAATGAATGTGGTTCAATGTTAAATGAAGAAGGAATGTGTTCTGAATGTGGGTCTATGATGAATGAATCTAAAACCAAGAAAAAAACCATACGTTTGACAGAATCTGAAATGGTTGAATTAATTAAGAAAATGGTTAATGAATCTGTACCTGGTGAAGTTGTAACTAAAAAGGCACAATCACAATCCAAAAAAGACAATGAAGATAACGCTAAAAAAGTTGGTGAAAAAATAAGTAAAGCAACCAAAATTGAAGGAAGTGATAATCCTGAATTCCCACATCAAAACAATAGTGGTACTAAAGTTGCAAGACAAAATAATGAAGAGGAGAATGAGTTTGTAGAAGACAATAGGGGAGGTAAATCTATCGATTTAGATTATGACCACGAACCATCAGACAAATTTAAAAAGAGATTAAAATCCGCGTTAGAGGGTGATTCTAAAATGGGTAATTCACAAGAAGCAGCTAACGTCGTTAAAAGTGATTTAGGTGAAAAATTAGCTAAACAGGCTGAAAGAAAAGGTAAAAAAGATAAAGAGGCTCCTAGATATAACAAAGAACCTCAACCTGTAAAAGATGTAAATGAATCTGAAAAACAAGTTTCTTCTGTATTGAAAGAAGAAATTGAAAAGATGAAGAAAATTGCATCTTACAACAAGAAAACTCAGTAATTTCTTCTTTTTCTTTTCTTTTATCCTTATATTATAAACTATAAGGGATATGGAAAATAAAGAAGGTTATTTGGAGTTTATATTTTCTGAGAGTTATAAAAATCAAATTGATGTTTGGTATCGAGCATATAATATATCTCGAGAAAAAACCGAACTGTTCCGTGATTTTTTAATTTCATTACACGAACTAATAGATAAAACATATCTGGGCCCCGAAGTCTTCGAAATAGAAGACGACCAAAGAGGACACTTTTCTTGGTGTTGGAATAAAACAATAGAAAGTTTTAATAAAGAGAGAATTTTTTTTAAAGAAACAGGATCCCATAAAGACTATTTCTGTAATTTTTACATTGAAGCGTTTTATATTACCAATTTAGAAGGTAATAGTTCAAAAATACTAGAATATCTCAATAAATTATTTGATTTCAAACATAAAAAATCTAGGTCCGAACTTGATATGTTGACAGAGATTTATAAAATGTTGGATCAAAACTTGAAAAAATGAATTTTTTTCCATATATTGATATTAAAAACCGAAGTAATATGGAAACCTTAAGAAAAATTAAGGAGTTGGTTGAAAAGATGTCAGTAGATACCCAAAAAGTTTTTGACAAAGGAAATCGAAGTGCATCTATTAGAGCGAGAAAATACGCTCAAGAAATTAAACTCCTAATCGCTCAGTATCGAAAAGAAGTATTAGACGAAATTAAAAAACATGATTAACGAATTAAAGTTGTTTTTACTTGTATTAAGTTTAATTTTCACCCTGCGATTTGTTTTTGAATTTGTATTTAAATTGTTTCAGGAAAACCCTGAACAAATTAAGATAAATAAAACAGAGAAGGTATTACTTCATGTTGCTACTGCATACATAATAACCTATATTTTAATTTAATGTCGTGTTTGAAAATATAAAATCGTTAAGACCCTATTTTTTCTCATTAAGAGAAATTGAAAACAATATAAGTTTAGATATTAAAATTCCGTTGAATTGGAATTATGAAGAAATTATAAAACCTTATCGTATTTTAAATGTTAAAATACAAGACAAAAACGATAAACATACTTTATTGTCTTTAATTTCAAAAGCAAATCAAAATGGATATGATGTTGCATTTGCATGTGCGAATGAAATAATCAAGATTAACAAAGAAGAGGAAGAAAAACAAAAACTCTTTCAAGAAAAGGTAAAAGAGTTACAAGAGTTATTTAAAAATGAATCATTAGACAAACTGAAAGATATAAACTTACAAATGTTAGATGGACAAAAGATTACAACAAGCATCGGACTGGTTAAAGAAGGAGATGGAGAGGGATTTGAAGGAAGTGGAAGTTCACAAGAATCAGTTGATTGATGAAATAAAAAGTATAGATAAAAAAAATTTATTTGTTGAAAAACCGAAACCTAAAACAACGGTATTTAAAAAGATATTAAAAATATTCGGTTATGACAAAAAAAGGTGATTTATTAAATCAATTGGCTTTGATATCTGATTTAGTTGAGAAATTAAATGCTGACATGAAATCAAATACAATTGTTTTTGAAGTTTCTAAATTAGAGTTTGATAGAATATACAATTATATCGATAAAAAGAACAATAAAAAATTAGAAACTCCAAAAGATAGGTTTACAATAACAATAGGTGTTATGGATATCGTTTTTAGTACGAATAATGCCTAAAGAGTTCCCTTCTTTTAAAACCTTTAGATTCAAGTAAATTATAGAGTAGTTTTCTTTGGTGTGTTGTAATGTCTTTTACAAAAATAAAATTACCTCTTTTCTTTTTTAACAGTTTTTCTTTAACAAGTTCGAACAATCTTTCTGCATCATGAAGATTCTTGTTACCATATAACCACACATCGTTTTCAACCTGTACAAATAACTTATTATTTAAAGTGAATACTTGTGCGATTTCGGATATTGGATAAATTTTATCCATCATCTCATGAAATCTAATTCTTTTTTTTATTTGAAAATCATAAATTAATTCCTCTTTCCAATACGGAATAATTTCTTTAATTCTAAATTTTTCATCCTCAATTTTTGCTTCAATATTTCTACCTAAACTATCTTTTACCCATTGATTGGTTGACCATCTTGTATTTGGAAATATGAGGGCCAACTCAAAAACCTGTTCTTGGTTTCGTTTACCTCCTTGAATTTTTACAAAATCGGGTTTACGTTGAGTTTTATGCTCATTCCAATATTCTGTAATAGTTGTTCTCTTCATACACTTGTAAAGAATTTTAATTCTCTTTTTGTTACAAAATAGAACAATAAAATATTTTCCCTTTTTCATAATAGTTTAACAATGAGACTATAAATCCCATAGACGGCGGACGCAACGACAACCAATAAAGTTAATAGTGCCCATTTTTCCATTTTAGACGACTCCTTTTCTATAAGGTTCATCATTTCTTTCTTTTTACATTTTGAACAAGACATATCAAAAATATACCAAACTTATTTCTCTTTTTCAATTTTAAAGGTTATATTTTATAATAAACATTAATGATTAAAAAATGATATCTTACATTGGCGGTAAAGCTAGAATTGGTAAATGGATAGTTCCTTATATTCCTAATGATATTGAAACATATGTAGAGGGTTTCTCAGGTATGTTTTGGGTATATTTTAATATGGAACTTAATGATTATCCTAATCTCAAAACAGTGGTCTATAATGACTTTAATAAACTAAACACCAACTTATTCAAATGGACAAAACAGTATGACACATTTTGGGATGCATTGTCTCAGTACCCATGTCAACAACTCGGAGTTAAGGAAACCCCTCCTGAATATGAGCAAATGTTTAACGAATACCAAAAAGAAATTTTTAGTGATAATTTTGTCATTACGGAAGAAAATAGTTTAGAGGTTGCTTGTAAGTATGTGTATGTATTAGGTCAAGTATTTTCAGGATCGAAACCAGAAACCGCATCTTACATGGATTACAAAGGAAAATATAGATGTAAAGTATTGGTGTTTATGGATAAATTAAAAAATCCGAAATACAGGGAACATTTTGATAAAATAACTTTTATTGAAAATCTTGATTTTGAAAAGGTTGTTGAGAAATATGACTCACCAACAACATACTTTTATATGGATCCACCATATTGGAAGACAGAGAACTATTATTCTAATCATGATTTTGATTCGAATGATCATGAAAGACTTTCGAATGTTATAAAATCAATACAAGGAAAGTTCTCACTTTCATATTATGATTTTCCACAACTCCAACAATGGTTTCCACAATACGAACTTACCATTGGTAAAAATAATCAATTAGATATGTTTGGTTATTCGGGGTATACTTGGGAAAAAAAAGATTTTAGTAAAGCAGCATCTACTAAGAAGGAAAAAAATATAGGTACTGAACTATTAATTATGAACTACTAAGTTCACTATTTATTTAAAAATTATACATATGGATTCACATTGGTATGTGGTAAAAGTTTTACCAGGTAAAGAAAGAATTTTAAAGGAGGAATTTAATAAACAAATCACACAAGGTAAGATAAACAACATTACGAGATTTGTATGTCCTACCGAAAAAGAATTAAAGATTATCAAGAATAAAAAAGTTATAAGAGAAAAAGTTCTGTATAGTGGTTATCTTTATTTTGAAAGTCAAAATAACTTATCAAATGAGGATTTGAAGTTTATTTCTGGATTTAATGGTATTATGGGATTTATGGGTGAACGAATTCCAATAAAACTTAGAGAGACAGACATTAAAAGAGTTATAAAAGACGAGGAATTAGAAGAGTTTAATGAATCAATGAAGTATCAATACTCTGTTGGTGATTCCATAAAAATCATAGATGGACCATTTACAACATTCGAAGGTGTTATTTCATCGATAAACGGTGAAAAGGTTTCATTAGAGGTAAGAATTTTTGGGAGAGTTACTTCAGTTGAACTAACTTTGCGTCAAATAGAGAAATTATAAAATAACATGTCACCAGAGGTTTTAATTTATATAAGTAACATTAAAAAGTTTTTAGATACGAATAATGAAGCTCATCAGTATTTTTTAAAAAACATAAACGAAGATGAATTTTTTTCAAAAGTTGCAGAATCATCTCAAAAAAATTTTGATAAGAACGGTGACCCAATGTTGTTAAGAAATCAATTTGAAGAAATAAAAACAGAATTATTAAAATCATCCAATAAAAAAATAGAGAATAATATTTTTTTAGATTTAAAAGATTTTGGAACAATTTGTTTAAATTAGTTTATTCTTAATCAAATTATTGTTATAATTTTTTTATGGACAAATCCCTACCAAAAAACTACCCTCTTTACGAAACATCATATGGAAGTGACTTACCTTTGGAACAATATTTTGTAATATCGTTTGATGTATTACCATCCAAATATGAACAATCAACAAAGACATATGACAAATCTATTGAAAATCATTTCATATTAAATGGTTTCACTAAAATTGTTGACATAAGAACCTCAAACAGAAGATATGAAATTACACATGCCGTAATTTTAAAAAATGAAAGTAAAAAAATCATTTTAGAACTTAATTCAACTGATAATAATAAAGAAAAACCACTTTTTAATATCAAAGCATATTATGATATTACGAATGGTGAAATTATTAAACAATTGGACTTAGAAGGTTTAAAACCATATGAAAGAAAAAAGGAAAAATCAAACATTAGTTTGATTAGAGCTGATATGGGACACTTGGATACTGAGGATTACGATTTAGTTGTTCCCGAAACCAATATTGAACTAAATTATGGTTCTGAATTCTTAAAAGTTCACGAGGTAATTGTTGATTCATTAAACAAAACAAACGGAAAGGGTATTATACTTTTACATGGGGACCCTGGTACGGGAAAAACATCATATATAAAATATCTAACATCCTTAATTAAGGAAAAGGATGTGTTATTTGTTCCACCATCTATGGCGGAAATGTTATCTGAACCATCGATAATCCCATTTTTGATGGATCATAGAAACTCAATTTTAATTATTGAGGATGCGGAGAGGGTAATTGCAGATAGGGAGGGTAACGGATCACCAGCTGGTGTTTCAAACATCTTAAATTTGACCGATGGTATATTAGGGGACTGTTTGAATATTCAAATAGTTGCCACTTTTAATATGAAACGTGAAAAAATTGACTCGGCGTTATTAAGGAAGGGTAGATTGATTGCGGAACACAAATTTGAAAACCTATCGATTAATGAAACAAACAAACTTTTGAAACATTTAAATAAAGATGTAATAAGTGATGTCGGACTAAGTTTAGCAGATATTTATAATATAGACATAGAAGTTTATAAAACAAAAACGAAAAGTAAAATAGGATTATATTAATATGGAAAATGTAAACGCGCAAGAATTAAAACAATTACAAGAGAATGGCGAGAAATTATTAGTAGACTTTTGGGCACCATGGTGTGGACCCTGTAAAAGTTTGATACCGAGACTTGAAAATCTTGAAAACAAATATCCAAATGTAAAATTTGTTAAAATAAATGTGGACGAGAATGTTGATTTCGCATTGGATTTAAATATTAGAACTGTACCAACTGTAATAGTTTACGATGGTGAAAGTATTGTAAATAGAAGTACCGGTGCAAATCAAGACATTGTATATACGAATATATTAGATAAACTATGAGTTCACAAGTAGTTGTTTTTACACTTAATGGGTGCTCACATTGTATTAACTTAAAAACAAAGTTAAACGAAATTTCAATACCTTACACGGAAATAGAAATAACCTCAAATCAAAAAATTTGGGATAAGGTGGTTGAACAGACGGGCCACAATGTGTTACCAACTGTCTTTATAAAAAAAGAAAATACAGATGTCGGACCGGTCTTTATACCAGGAAGAGACTTTGAAAATGTCGACGATATAGTACCGAAAATAAAAATTCATTTATAAAAATAAAAAAAGAGGGAAATAATCCCTCTTTTTTTATACACATAAATATAATAAAAGTATTTATGTAAAAGACTTTACTTTTTAAATGGCGTTACAACAAATAAACTGGACACAGATAGACACCACAAACGTACCCTCGGGTTCGATTATTGATATTGGTGCCATTTCTGGACCACTTCATGCGGGGTACTTTGAAAATTTATATATCTCAGGATTACCCTTTGACGATTATGTTGGAGAAGTTGGTGGTATTGATGCTTTAAATTTATACACTGCATCATTAAATCAAGCAATAGAACTTACAGGTTCAAATCTCACAGTAAAGGGAAATCTCGTTGTCAAAGGGACAACAACAATAATCGACTCAAATGTTATTGATTTAGGGGACAACATAATATCTCTTAATGGTGTTGAAGGTAGTTTTGGTGGTATATATGTCAATGATCAGACAAACCCTGGTAACATATCTGGTTCATTACTTTGGGACACAACAAACAATTATTGGGTTGCAGGACCTAGCGGTAGTGAAAGTAAAGTAATTTTATCAACTGACCAAGATGCTGGTATTTGGAGAGAGACGGGTTCGTTTTTTGCAACTACAAATGATTTACAAGTCACGGGGTCAATGACAATTAAGGGAGACTTGAGAGTTGAAGGTACTACAACTTTAGTTCAAAGACTAGATTCAAACGTAGAATCCTTAATTGTTTCGGGAGCAATGAGTATAGTTAGAAACGAATTAACACCACAAATAGTATCTGCGTCTATGACAATACAAAATTTAGGAACTTTTGCAGACAGAAGTAAAATGACAACATTTACGGAGATTGATTGTGGTGATGGTTTTTTTTAATTTAAAATAAAGTATTTATATATAATAAAACAAGACTATAATTTAGAAAATGGCACAAATAATTAAACACAGAAGAGGTTCGATTGATTCACTAGCTGCTGCTACCGCTAAAAAGGGCGAATTAGTTATGGCCACGGGATCCGTCGGTAACATGCAGGGTCCTTGGATTTTTGTTGGTGAAACAGAAGGTTCGGCAGGAGCATTTAGAGGTTTATCAAAAATATATCAAGGATCAAACGTACCCGATTTAAGTGGTGGATCTTACGGATCAACCTTAAACGGAACACCTTACTATGCCACAAATAATCAAACTTTATATATTTTAAGTAACTCTGGTAATGTTGCAATGGACCTTACAGGTAATATTGAAGGAAATGTTATTAGTGGAGTCACAATAAATAATTTAACAGGTAGTACAGTAACGGTTACAGGTTTAACAGATAATAGATTGGTTCTTGTTGGAGCTAATGGGTTACTTGAGGATAGTGCAAATTTAACATTTGACGGAAATACATTCAATATTGGACAAGGTCAATTCGAAGTTGACAACAGCACTGGTAATATTAGAACTTCAGGTTCTATTACAATGAAAGGTAACATCACAATTGGTGATAATCAAGGTGGTGATATAATCGATTTTAATGGTGAAGTTAGTTCATCTATTATTCCATCGGGATCAAATTTATTTGATTTAGGTTCATCAACAAATGCTTGGAGAGATTTATATGTTAGTGGTACTGCATATATTGAACATATTAGTCTTGCTGGTATATCTGTTACAAATATTGATTTACCCGGTAACTTAGTTGTAAGTGGTACAACCACATTGAGCGGTTCCGTTACTATTGAAGACAATACAACAATAAATGGTAACTTAGGTGTAACAGGGTCTTTAGATGTTACTGGGAACACTATTTTTAATGGTGATGTTACAGTAACAGGTTTAACAGATAATAGAGTTGTTATTGTTGGTACAGGTGGTTTATTAGAAGATGATGCGAACTTTACTTTTGACGGAACAACATTAAAGGTTGGTGATGGTAATTTTGAAGTTGATACGGATGGAGACATTAGAACTTCTGGTTCATTAACGGTTGATGGTATAACACAATTGAACGGTGATTTAACAGTATCGGGTAATTTTACAGTATTGGGAAGTGCAACCGAAGTACATATTTCATCTTCAGTAATTGAATTAGATGATAATATTATCAGATTAAATGCATATTCACCATTTGAAAGATATGCGGGTTTTGAAGTAATTGATTCAGGATCTTCAGGTGTGTCAGCTTCAATGGTGTGGGACAGTCAAAACGATTATTGGTTATTTGTATCATCAAGTGGACAATCAAGTAAATTTATCGGAACAACAGCTGGTACATATGGTTCAGAAGTTAGTTTAACAACAAACACTTTTCCAATTGCTACAGGTGCGAATACAATAGGTGACAGTTTGTTAACCATGATATCAAGTGGAACAACACTCGCTTTTAACACGAATAAATTTACGGTAAACTCTAATGATGGAGCCACTTTAATTGCGGGTAATGTTACATTGAGTGCAGCTGGCGGGTCCGACACAGGAACAAACTCATCCGCAATTCTTTTCAGAAATAGTACAAATGTTTTAGGTTACGTATCGACAACCGAAACAACAGACGAACTTGATGGAATATTAGGTTATAAAAATTCAGATGGGGCATTAGTGTTCTCAACCGTAATAGATGGTGGAGTATACTAATATATAAAATAAATAAAATAGTAATATAGGGGGGAGTGAAAACTCTCCCTTTTTTTATTTACACAATCCAAATTTTTATGTATTTATAGTAAGACTTATATAAGTCAAATTAACCGTGGTATATACCACACTCATTTGAGGGAACCATATATATGGCACAAATAGTAAAGCTACGTAGGAGCGCTGTACCTGGTAAAAAACCAACCAACGCTAACTTACAACTAGGAGAATTATCGATTAATACTACTGACGGTAAAGTATTTTTTGCGGTCTCAGGTGCTTTAGGTCCTTCAATACAAGAGTTAGTTGCAACAAACACGGTTAACACAGGTTCAATTTATCTTACTAATAACGTAACCGCTTCATTTTTTACAGGTGCGTTTATTGGTGATGGTGTGGGTTTATACAATATACCGGCAAGTGGTATCACAGGGTTAAATCTTTCACAAATTGCAGATGGAAGTGCAACAGCATCAATTGATAATGATGGTTTACAAGTTAATGTTTCATTATCAGTAACAGGTTCAATAACTGCAACAGAATTTACAGGTAGTGGTTTAGGTTTAACCAACGTACCTTTTCATATCTCAGGTTCAGATGTAGATGGTAACACTTACGATAAACAGTTTACCAAGTTACAATTTGACGACGGTACTGGTTTAAATGTTAGTGAGTCTTTTGACGGAACGGCATTTGTTTCTATCGGTTCTCATTTTAGAGATATTTTTGTTTCGGGTGACGATTTAGTTAGAGCAACTGGATCAGACTCAGTTGAATTTATAGGTGAAGGTGGTTTACAAATATCAACATCATTAGTTGATACGAATTCAAACGGTTATTCAAAAGAAGTAATTTTTAATGTATCGGCATTATCCGCGTCATTAGTAAATTATGTAGATTCATCATATCCTGTTTCAGGTATAACAAGAACGTTAACAGTAGGGTCTCAACAAACAACATGGTCATTTAATCACAATTTACAATACAAGTATCCTGCTATAAATGTTTTTGATGATACAGACAGAGTAATTGTCCCAACTGAAATAAAATTAATTGATGATAACAATTTAGATGTTTATTTCGCATTACCAACCGCGGGTACAGTAATTGCAACTATTGGTGGCAGTGGTTCATCGGGAACAAGTGGTACAAGTGGTAGTAGTGGTACCTCCGGCACATCGGGTACATCAGGAAGTAGTGGAACATCAGGTTCTTCGGGAAGCAGTGGTACATCTGGAACTAGCGGAACATCTGGTAGTTCAGGTTCTTCAGGTAGTACAACTGTAGGTGCTTATGAATCTATGACGGTTACAACACCGTCCAACATATGGTATTTTAATCATGATTTAGGTGCAAGATATCCTGTATTTCAAGTGTTTGATGAAGACGGATATCAAGTCATACCCCAAGAAATATTAGCGGTTGATTTATATAACGCAACAATCACATTTTCACAACCAATTTCAGGTATTGTGGTTGCAACACTTGGTGAAGGTGGTGGTGGTTCTTCTGGTACGAGTGGTTCATCGGGAACATCAGGTACAAGCGGTAGTAGTGGTACCGCGGGAACAAGTGGAAGTAGTGGAACAAGTGGAACATCTGGTACAAGTGGAACTTCGGGAAGTAGTGGAACAAGTGGAAGTAGTGGAACAAGTGGAACTTCTGGTTCAAGTGGTTCTTCAGGAACAAGTGGTAGTAGTGGGACTTCTGGTTCATCAGGTACATCTGGTACCTCTGGCACAAGTGGAAGTTCGGGTACAAGTGGAACTTCAGGAAGTAGTGGAACATCAGGTTCTAGTGGTACCTCTGGTACTTCAGGTTCGTCAGGAACATCGGGTACAAGTGGTAGTAATGGATCAAGTGGAACAAGCGGTTCTTCTGGAACCGCGGGTACTTCAGGTACGTCTGTTTCAATTAATGGTGTAACAAATACTGTTGTAAAATTTGAATCAACAACAGGTGTGACAAATTCATCTATTGTTGATACAGGTACATTGGTAACAATCGGTAATAATACAACAATATCAGGTTCATTAATTATTACAGGAAGTATTGATGTTACAAACGCACAAATAAGAAATTCATTGTCAAATGTTGTATCTGGTTCTAATACTGTGGTATCAACTTTAACAGGTTCATATACATCTGCATTTTTCAATTATACTATATATGATAATTCAAATGCTAGAGCGGGTATTGTTGTTGCGGTATGGAACGATAATAATGTAAACTTTAATGAAACAACAACTGCGGATATTGGGAACACAAATGATGCGTCTTTCAATGTAACAGTTTCAAATGAGGGTCATGTTGAATTAAAAGTAAACGCAAGTGCGAATTGGACATTCAAGTCAATGACGACATTCTTATAATAAAAAGTTTTTTATTAAAAGTAATAAACTAATGGAATAATGAAATATTTATAAAAGACTTAGTGTAATAAAAACAAAGAAGAAGAAATGGCAAATCAATTTATAGTAAAAAATGGTCTAATTGTTGACCAAGGTGGGGTAAACGTAACAGGTTCCTCACAAATATCTGGATCGTTAAGTGTAACGGGTTCGTTAAACGTTTCAGGCAGTCAAAATATTAGCGGAGATTTAGTTGTTGGTGGTAATCTATCGGCGAATCAAATTATTGTCTCATCTTCTGTTAGTTATATTACTACGTCATTCTCTTCTGGTTCTACAATATTTGGTGATACTCTTGATGATACACACCAATTTACGGGTTCTCTTTCTATTACAGGTTCTTTATTAATAAATGGTACGGAATATTTAGCGGCTACTTCAGGTACATCAGGTACAAGTGGTAGTTCAGGTACAAGTGGTACAAGTGGTTCCTCTGGAACTGCAGGTACTTCAGGAACATCTGGTACATCAGGAAGTTCAGGTTCATCTGGAACATCAGGTTCTAGTGGTACTTCTGGTACAAGTGGAACATCGGGTTCTAGCGGTACATCTGGTTCATCAGGTACCTCAGGAACTTCTGGTTCTAGCGGATCAAGTGGTTCTAGTGGATCATCAGGAAGTAGTGGAACTAGTGGTAGTTCGGGTTCAAGTGGTACAAGTGGAACTTCAGGTTCAGCTGGTACATCGGGTAGTTCAGGAACCAGTGGAACATCAGGTTCTAGTGGTACTTCTGGTACAAGTGGAACATCGGGTTCTAGCGGTACATCTGGTTCATCAGGTACTTCAGGTTCTAGTGGTTCATCTGGTTCTTCAGGAAGCAGTGGAACATCGGGAAGTAGTGGAACATCAGGAACGTCTGGTACAAGTGGTAGTAGTGGAACATCAGGTTCTAGTGGTACCTCTGGTACTTCAGGTTCGTCAGGTTCTAGTGGAAGTAGTGGCACAAGTGGTAGCGATGGTTCTTCAGGAACAAGTGGAACATCGGGAACATCTGGTTCATCTGGTAGTTCAGGATCGTCCGGTACTAGTGGAACATCAGGAACGTCTGGTACAAGTGGTTCATCCGGCACGTCAGGAAGTTCGGGTTCATCTGGTTCTTCAGGAACAAGTGGGACATCAGGAACAAGTGGAAGTTCTGGTTCAAGTGGTTCTTCAGGTACATCAGGTAGTTCAGGTAGTTCAGGAACCAGTGGAACTTCAGGGAGTTCAGGTTCTAGTGGTACATCAGGAACAAGTGGAAGTAGTGGTACGTCAGGGTCTTCTGGTACAAGTGGAAGCTCTGGTAGTAGTGGTACATCAGGTACTTCAGGTAGTAGTGGTTCTTCAGGATCATCTGGCACTAGTGGTACATCAGGTACTTCAGGTAGTAGTGGTTCTAGTGGAAGTAGTGGAACTGCTGGTACATCAGGTACATCGGGAACTTCAGAAGTTTACAAAACA
>Ga0315909_10001343_pt1 | contig 33187 bp, 44 predicted proteins | sample LakEriMetagenome_11_FD_203527 | JGI IMG/M metagenome (GOLD analysis project Ga0315909, IMG submission 203527) | Freshwater fungal communities from buoy surface, Lake Erie, Ohio, United States - Buoy 2 MA125 | ecosystem: Environmental > Aquatic > Freshwater > Lake | place: USA: Lake Erie, Ohio... | reverse complement strand
GCCCGTTCTTTATGCTCGCGGCCAGCGCCACGGCGACTCGTGCCGAAGCGTGGAACCCGGTTGGCACCGAGACGGCGGTGTTCTGGGGAGCGCAGTTTGAACTCGGCACTCCCACGACGTATCAGCGGGTCGTGACCGCGACGGACTACGCGGACGTGGGCCTCCCGCGCAACCTGACGTTCGACGGCGTGGACGACTCGCTGGCGACGGCGGGGAACGTGGACTTTGCGACGTGGACCGTGGGATCGCGGCGGAACCTGCTGACCGTGCCGACGATGTTCGATGACGCGGCGTGGCTGAAGGCCGATGTGTCGGTCACGGCGAACAACGTGACCGCGCCGGACGGAACGCAGACGGGTGATACGGTGACCGAGGCCGCGACAACGGCCATTCATCGTATCAATCAAGCGTACACGTCGGTCGCGTCGCAGGTCTTGACCGCGTCGGTGTATGCCAAGGCGAATGGCTCGCGTCGGCTCTACATCAACACGGTCGCCATCGCTGGAGCCGGGGCGTTGTTTGACCTAACGGGCGCGGGCACCGTTGTCGCCACCTCGGGGGCGGCGGGCAATCTGGCGGCGCGAATCGCGGCGGTCGGCAACGGCTGGTATCGGTGCGAAGTGACGGGCACCGGGACCGGGACGGCCAACAACGTGTTCTTCCAAATCAACCGTAGCACCTCGACGACGGCGGCAGACGACAGCTACCTCGGCGACGGTACCAGCGGGCTGCAACTCTGGGGTGCCCAGTTGGAGGTCGGCTCGACGGCGACGGCGTTTCAGGATGTCGGGACGGACAAGGTCACGCTGTTCTCGGGGGTGACCAAGCAAAGCGACGCGGCGCGTGGTGTGTTCGCCCATCTTGGGAATCGTTCCGACAGGACGTTCCGCACCGAGGCTCCCCCGGCGTCCCTAAGTGGTTTTGGATGGTATTCTTCTGGCTCTGCTGCTGTTAGTGGCATTACGGTCAATGCGCCAAATGCGCCGACAACGCAGGTGTATACTGGGCTTGCCGATATCGCCGCACCACTCCGAACGTTGCGCTTGAATGGAGCGCAGGTTGCAGCGGACTCGCTGAGTCAGGGAACTGGAACTTTTGCAAGCGACATTTTCTATGTCGGTCGTCGTGGAGATAACCTCCTCTTCTTCAACGGTCGCCTGTTCCAGCTGGTCATCCGGGGCGCGGCGACTGGATCTGATACGATTCGTGCGGCGGAGCGTTGGGTCGGACGCCTTACTGGAGTGCAACTGTGACTGACGAACTGATCCCGCAGGAACTCGAGGTAACACCGGTGGAGACCGCGATCGTGGCCGAGCCAGTGTATATCTTCCGGACGATGATTGTCCCAGCCGCTGAGCAGGCTGAGGCACAGGCAATTGCCGCCGAGTATCCGGGGGGCGAGGGGATGTTCACGACCGCCTGCTCCCCGACCGGCCTCCTCCCGGCGACGGACTACATTTCGTCTGGCTATGTGACCACGGACATCGTGGACGCGCTCGCGGCGGGGCTGGTGGACGAGGACATCACCGAGGAGCCGCCGTTTGTGGCGCTGGACCGGCTGGGCCTCAAGTTGGTGAGTGAGCCGGAGCCTGCGCCTGAGGGGACCGCGGATGGCAATTGAGCGCGGCGGCGAGCGGTTCGCTGGCTTCAACAAGCCGAAGCGGACGCCGGATCACCCCTCGAAGAGTCATGCCGTGCTGGCGAAAGTCGGCGACACGGTACGCCTGATCCGGTTCGGGCAGCAGGGCGTGTCGGGCTCGCCGCGGCGTGAGGGCGAAAGTGATGCCAGCCGGAAGCGTCGCGAGGCGTTCAAGGCGCGGCATGCTGAGAATATTCGCAAGGGGCGGCTAAGTGCCGCCTACTGGGCAAACAAGGTCAAGTGGTGATTCCTACCGGGAGGCTGGATGGCGGCGAGTGTTGAGGCGATCTGCGAGCTAGCGCTCGGCCATCTGGGGATGGCTGACAGCATCACGAATATCGACACCGACCAGACGGCGGTGGCGCGGGCGTTTCGGCGCTTTTATGCGCAGGCCAGAGACGAGGTACTGACGGCATTCCCGTGGACCTTCGCCAAGCGGTACTGGGATTTCCTCGAGCAGCCCGGCACCGGGACGGTCGAGGTCGTATCGCATGCTGGGCACTATGACGCCAATTTTACGACGTCGCAGGATTTTGCATTGACCGTTGGGGATATCCTGACTATCAATGGCGTCGATTATACAATGCTCGAGCGCCATAACACCACGACGTGGCATGTGTCTCCGTCGACGGCACAAGCTGCTGGCAGCACCTTTACGATTGCCAAGAAGCGCCTGTCCGATCCGACCGCGGACTGGTCGTATGCGTATCGGATGCCAGCGGATATCCTGCAGCCGCTCCGACTGGTCGACGGCAACCGCACCCCGATCCGGAGCAACTGGCCGGTGTTCTGGGTAGGCGAGGATGAGACGGGCCGGTTGCTGTATTGCAACTACGACACCGAGGTGACGATGGAATACGTCAAGTCGGTGACGGATGTGACCAAGTATCCGGTGCTCTTTACGCAGGCGCTGGCCGCAAAGCTGGCGATGTATGCGGCCCCGATGCTGGTCGGCGCTGATCCGAATCCGGTGATCAGCCGGATGGTGCAGTACTACTCGGCGTTCTTGGCTGAGGCCCGGGCGATGGATGCGATGCGCAGCCGTCCGGACGATGATGCGGATGCCGAGTTGATTCAGGCGCGATAGATGACGATCGACCCGAGCGGCAAGCGATATATTGAGCGCCGACTTGGTCGGCTTGCGCTCGAGAATATTGCAGACGGCGCGACCGGGCCGAGTGGGCCGATCGGCGCGACGGGCGTCCCGGGAGTGATGGGGCTGCCCGGAGCACAGGGGCCGTCTGGAGCGACCGGACCTGCCGGTGCTACCGGTGCTGCCGGGGCAACCGGGCCAGCGGGCGTGATGGGTCTTCCGGGGGCGGTTGGTGCATCTGGGCCGACTGGGCCGCAAGGCACGACTGGCCCGACGGGGGTGCCCGGTATAATGGGCCTTCCCGGGGCTCAGGGGCCGTCTGGAGCCACTGGACCGCAGGGGACCACCGGACCTACCGGGGTGCCCGGGATAATGGGTTTACCGGGTGCTCCCGGCCCGACTGGCGCGACTGGACCAACTGGCGTGACCGGTGGTGCTGGATCAACGGGTGCGACCGGCGTGCCCGGTGTGATGGGCTTGCCGGGAGCGGTCGGAGCGACTGGCCCAACTGGAGTACAGGGAGCGACCGGTGTGACTGGGGTTACCGGCGTGCCCGGCGTGATGGGGCTCCCCGGTGCAGTGGGTGCAACCGGACCAACCGGGGTGCAGGGAGCGACCGGTGTACAGGGAGTTACTGGCCTTACTGGAGCGACTGGGCCAGCTGGAACAGACCCGTGGACGTACAAAAAGCTGACGGCGGACTACCCGACCACGAGCGCGACGCTGGCGACGATTAGCGCGGGCGGTGTCTCGCTGGACTTCACGCCGACGGCGAACACGCACTACGAGTTTGAGGCGATGCTGATGCTCCGCACCTCGACGGCGACCAACAACCCCCGCACGGGTGTGGCGTGGCCGACGGGGATGACGGACGGCGTGGTGTTTATCGAGCAAACTGCCGCGACGGCGACCACGGTGGTCTACACGGCGGGCAACATCGCCGCGACCGTGCAGGTGGCGGCGGGTGGCTTGCCGAATAACACGCAGTCGTGGCCCTGCTTCATTAAGGGCGTGATGACCGCTGGCGCAACGCCGGGGAGCACGTTCCGCATCCAGATGGCGGCGGAGACGGCGGGTGGCACGATGACCGTCGAGACGGGCAGCTTCCTCAAGTATCGGACAATCTGATGCCGACCTATTCGTGGACCTTCACGTCATTTGACTGCTACCCGATGCAGGATGGGCACTCGGACGTGGCCTATCAGGTCTGGTACACCTACACCGCGACCGAGGGTGGGGTGTCCGGCTCGGTCACGGGCAAGAACGCCATCTCGCCCTACGACGGCTCCCGCCCGTTTGTGCCATTTGCCGACCTCACCCCTGAGGTCGTGGCCGACTGGCTGGAGACGGGGATGGGGCCGGAGGCGCTCGCGCAGTTGCGTCAGCGAGCGGACGCGGTGCTTGAGGCCGCGCAGCACCCCACCTCCGTTACCCTTCCGCCCCCGTGGGCGTAACGCCTTTATCGGATATACACATGGCTCGCTTTTACGCAACATTCGACAACAGCACGAACGCCACGCTGGAAGGCACGAGTTCAACATACTCGTTTGACCGACTGACTTTTACCAACGGAGCGGCGTTGAAGTCTGCCCTGTTGAGTGCGCGTGCGACACTGTCGTCGCAGTTTTATGCGCAGATCAATGCGGCAAATCAGAATGGCAACAACGGGGTCGTCGTGCCGACCGACGGCTACACCGTTGGCGGTGGTAATCTGTCGGGCACAAACCTGTACACGAACACGCAGGCGGTGTACAACTCGGACCTACGGGATCGCCCGAACCCGCCGATTACCGTGTCAAACTCTACCGCCGTTTCCCCCGCGGATTCGTGGACGATTGCACAAACAGACTACACCGCCTGCAATACGGCCTTCCTGAATGCAATGGCGGGCATTGGTGGGCTGCAGTCCCAGCCTGCTGGTGGCGTCTATGCACGCTTGAATTCGGTCAATAGCCGCACGATGACGCTTGAGTCGCTGTGGCACGACAACGACATGACCTACTTCGCGTGGGACGACTATACGCCGGGTAAGCCAACGAGCATTGCGGTGAATGTCAGCACCGCAAACGTCATCGTGACCGGACTCAGTAATTACGAGTTTAGTATGGATCGGCACGCGTCGATCTATGTGTCCTATGCCGGGCGCATTATCAAGGGTGGCGTGCCGCAGTCGGTCAGTGGCAACACCACCGTGTCGGCGGGCGGGTCGTCCGCGAATATGGCGCACGGGGTTACTGGTCTGACGGCTGGCGTGGATACGTGGGACCAGATGGATATCATCGCGTACTACACACTGACCAATCAGGGCGTGTACCCGGTCGCGCTTGGGTCTGGTAGCACCACGGTCTCTGGCGCGAACCAGACACTGACCAATCAGAGCGGCACGATCAACGCCGTCTAATGCGCCTCCATCTCCTCGGCCTCCCGCATACCGTGACGCGTGATGACTACAGTCATTGCGCGTTCACGGGCAAGGTGCAGAAGTTTGCGCCGATGATGCGTCCGTTGGGATACGACGTCATCCACTACGGCGTCGAGGGTGCTGAGGCCGGGGCGACCGAGTACATCGAGGTGATGTCGCGGGACGTGCAGGTCGCGCTCTTAGGGCACGACCAGTCAGACAAGCAGAAGTTCCACGGCGACGATGCGAACGTGGGCAATCCGCTGTACACGGAATACAACCACCTTCTGCGTCCGTTGCTTGAAGCACATGTCGAGCCGGGCGATCTGGTATGCCACCCGTTTGGGTTCGCGCACGCGAGCGCCGCGGGCACGCACAAGGGTGTGAACATCGAAACCGGCATCGGATATCCGGACACCTACTTCCCGTTCCGCGTCTTTGAGTCGCAGGCGTGGCTGCATTGGCATCTTGGGAAGCACGGTCGCGCTGGCAACAGCTACGAGTGGGTGATCCCGAACTACTTCGTGGCGGAGGACTGGCCGGTCGTTTCTACGCCACAGGACTATGTGCTGTACTTTGGTCGACTGACGCCGATCAAGGGCTGTGGTGTGGTGGCGGATATTGCCCGGCATATGCCAGAGACGCGGTTCGTGCTCTGCGGGCAGGGCGATCCGACGCCGTTCCTGACGAGCCCGAACATCGAGTATCTCCCACCGGTGACCGGCAAGGCGCGGGCGGCGCTGCTCGGGAATGCGCGGGCGGTGCTGATGCCGACGCAGTACGTCGAGCCGTTTGGCGGGGTGTGCGTCGAGGCGATGCTGACCGGCACGCCCGTCCTCGCCTCGCCATTCGGGGCGTTTCCTGAGCTCATTCGGCACGGCGAGACCGGCTTCCTGCCGCGGGTACTGATGGAGTGGGTTCGCGGCATTGAGCGGGCTGGCTCGCTGAATCGCGCGGCCATTGGGCAGTATGCCCGGTCGCGGTTCAGCCTCGAGTCCGTTGGCCCGCAGTACGATCTGGTTTTTCAGCAGTTGTCGGCGCTGGCCGCTGGCCGCGACTGGTACACCTATCCGGGTAGCCTATGAAGATTGCACAACGGTCCTTTGCTGCCGGTGAGGTTGCACCGGCGCTGTACGCTCGAGCGGATGTCGGGTTCTACGGGCAGGCGCTGCGCACACTCCGTAACGCGTATGTGATGCGCACGGGCGGCATGCAGTCTCGCCCGGGCACGGTCTATAAGGGCACGACCAAGAGCAACGGCAGTGCGCGTCTGATTGCCTGCGTCTTTGCAGACGATCAGAACTATGTACTGGAGTTCGGCAACCTGTACGTCCGGTTCTGGAAGGACGGGGCGCTGGTTACGGCAACGGTGACCGGCGCGTGGGCAGATGCGACCGCCTATACGGTCGGCACGGTGGTGAGCTACTCCGGCACCAACTATGTCTGCCTCCAGTCGCATACGTCGGCGACGGCCACCAATCGTCCGAGCACCGGCAGCAGCTGGACGGACTTCTGGTACGCGCTGACCGGCACGACCTATGAACTGCCGACGCCGTACACGACGGCGCAGCTGAATGCGCTGCAGGTCGCGCAGGTGCCCGGCCAGATGTTCATCGTGCACCCAAGCCACGTCCCGGCAGCACTGATCCGATTGGCGAACAACCAGTGGGACTTGGCGAACCTGACCTTTAGCACCGGTGCACTCAGCGCTCCGACCGGGATCACGGGAACGTGGTGGACGAACGGCATCTCGGCGTGGACCACGGCCACGGCCTACACGATCAATGCGAAGGTGGTGCGCGGCGGACTCGTGTATTACTGCTACGCCGCACATACGTCTGGCGCGAGCACCGAGCCGGGCGTGGGCGGAAGCTGGACGTCGTACTGGGTCAAGAAGGAATTCACGGCCACCGGCACGGGCTACTGGTACGTCATCACGGCGTATGACAGCACCGGTCGCGAAGGGCCAGCCTCGGCTCCGGTCAAGTCTGAATCCGGGCAGAATGCCTTGAGCCCGAACTGGGTGAACGTGGAGCTCAACTGGTCCGCGGTCACCGGAGCCTCTGGCTATCGCGTGTACCGCGGATATAACGAATCAGACTACCGGCTGCTTGCAGATATTCCGTCTGGCTCCGGCACGGCGCTCTCTGACAACAACCCGTTCTCGAGCGCATATATTGGGCAGTATGGTCCGCCTGAGCCACCGGCCAGTCTGTTTGCGTCGGCGAACAACTACCCGTCTGCCGTGGCGCTCCATCAGCAGCGCCTGATCTTGGCTGGGACAAATAATCAGCCGGATACCGTGTGGGCGTCCGTGACCGCGGAGCCGTACAACTTTACGGTCCGGTCGCCGATTCAGGACGACGACTCGATCCAGTGGCGGCAGCTGGCGAATCGGTCGACGTCAGTGCGACACCTGCTGGCCGTGGCAAACCGGCTGTTCGGATTCACGAACATTGGCGAGTTCATCGTCTCCGGGTCAAACGATGGCATCCTGCGGCCCGGGGAAATCAACCCGGTGGTGTTTAGCTATAACGGCGCGGCGACGGTCGCCCCGCTCGGGATGGACGACTCGGCAATTTACCTGCAGGCCCGCGGCTCCCGGGTGCTGGCGCTGACGCAGCGGCAGGTCGAGGGGACCATCGGGAACGACCTATCGCTCCTCTCGGCGCATCTAGTCGATGGGTACTCCATCACGAACTGGGCCTTTCAGGAGATCCCGCATCAGCTTGCGTGGATGGTGCGATCGGACGGCCAGCTGCTGTCGCTGACGTATGTCCCGGAGGCTGGCATCACTGGCTGGGCACGGCACGATACGGACGGCGTGTTCGAGTCGGTGTGCGTGGTGCCTGAGGGCAACGAGGACGCGGTCTACGTTGTGGTGCGCCGAACGGTCAACGCCGCCACGGTGCGGTACGTCGAGCGCCTCGCCAACCGCACCGCGACGAGCCCGGTCCTCTGCGATGCGGCCAAGACGTATACCAGCCCGGGGACGAATACGCTAACCGGCCTGAGCCACCTCGAGGGCAAAGCGGTGGCGGTGGTCGCGGATGGCGTGGTGAAGGCCAGCCCCAATAACGCGGCCTATACCACGGCAACGGTTACCAGCGGACAGGTGGTCGTGTCCGGTATATCCACAGCCACGAACGTGCAGGTCGGGTTGCCGTATACAGTGGACCTCGAAACGCTGGATATCGATCAGGGCCGCGGCTCAATCAAAAACGACAATATCCGCATCGGGCAGGTGTTTATCTGGATCGAAAACAGCGGGTCGTTCTACGTTGCGCCGCGGTCAGTGACTGGCACGTCGCTGACGACGTTCGAGCAGTACGTCCCGATGAACGACGAGGAATATCCACTCGCCGCGGGACAGACGTTCACTGGGGTCGCACCGCTGGTATTGCAGTCGACGTACACGAAGAATGGGCGTATATTCATCCGGCAACCCGATGCGGTGCCGCTCACAATTCTGGCCGTGGTGCCGGAAGGCTTGATTAACGGGCGAGGGTAAAATGGGCGCGTTGACTAGTGCAGTGCTGTTGACTCTTCAGGTAGGCTCGCAGGTTGCGCAGTCGCGCACCGCGGCCCGACTTGCGCGGCAGCAGCGATCGCTTGCGGAGCAGGCGGCGGTCGACGTCGAGCAACGCGGCGCTCAGGACATCGAGCAGTATCAGGCACAGTTGCGTCAGCTGCGCGGGGCGCAGCGCGTCACCGGCGCGGCGCAGGGGCTAGCGCTTGAGGAAGGCACGATGCAGCAGATCGCGCAGCAGACGGAGGCGATCGGCGCAGAAGACGTGCGACGGCTGCGCGAGAATATTCGGCGCGAGGCGTTTGGCATCCGCACGCAGGGACAGATTGATTTCCGCGCTGGAATGGCGCAGTCTCGAGCGCTCGGCATTGAAGCGGCTGGGACGCTGCTTGGCGCTGGGCGAAAGGGCTACGATTGGTGGTCGACTCGCCAGCGAAGAGCGCCGCGTCCGACGGCTGGTGGCCTTGGCGGGGGTAGTTACTAATGCCACGGGTGCCGATGCTTTCGACGCCGCAAGTTGAGTTGCGGCCCATTGCGACACCGCGGCTCCGGGCAGAGGCAGATACGGGAACGGTGGCCCTGACGGCGATCGCCAAGACGGCGAGCAACGTCGCGGAGTTTTTTGCCGCGGAGCAGCAGAAGGCGGACGAGATCCGTCTTGAGGACGCCGAGGCTGAACTGCGCACGCAGATGACGGAAGCGCTCTCCCAGCCTGAGACCGGCATCATGAACTTGTCCGGTCGACGTGCGATGGACGCGGAGTCTAAGTTCTACCAAGATCTGGATCAGCGAATTAGCCGTATCCAGAGCGGCCTTGCGAACTATCGCCAGCGGCAGCTGTTTGCCCGCCGGGCGCAGCAGTTGCGGACCGACGTGCAGGGCCGCGTGTCTACGCACATCGCAAACGAGACTGAGCGCGTGGACGCCGCCGCCTACGAGGCAAATGTGGCTGGCGACCTTGACCGCATCAGCACGCAGGCTAAGACCGGCGCGGATGTCACGGACGCCGTGACGACGCTTGCCAACCGCGCCACGCTTTACGCGGATCGCCGGGGCATGCCGCCGGAGGCGATTGCCAATATGCGCAAGCAGGTGGTCAGCCGCGCCCGGATGACTGAGATGCAGGCACTGGTCGATTCTGGGAGAGCCGATGCTGCTGCAAATGTGCTCGCGCAGTACGGTGACACGCTGACCGCCGAGGACCGCGCCAAGGCGACCGACTGGGTGCAGACGGCACAGAAGACCTCGCGGGCGCAGTCTGCGGAAGATCGGATTATGGGGGCATATGGGGATCGTCCTGCGGAGGCTCGGGCCGCGGCCCGGCAGGAGCCGCCGGAGATCCGCGATGACGTGGTGCGCCGGGTCAATAATCGGCTGGCTGAGATCGAGCAGGAGCGTCGGGTCGAGGAGAACAACATCACGGATCAGGCGTTCACCACGCTCGAGCAGCGTGGGTACAACGCACTCCAGAGCAATACCACGCTCTGGGCGCAGACTGCGACCGTGCGCGGGTTGCGATCGTCCCTGCAGGCGCGGGCGGAACAGCAGGCGTCTGGCACGGAGCCCGAGACGAACTGGGGGCTCTGGGCCGAGCTCGCAACCACCGCGCAAAACAATCCGCAGGAACTGCTGAAGCCGGAATACGCTCCGATCCGGATGCGCCCATATCTCTCGAATACGGAATACAAGCAGTACGTCACAATGCACGCCAAGGCGCAGCGCGGCGACAATGACGCGGTGCGATTTACCGGGCAGGCGATGACGTCGACCAACGATCTGATCCTGCAGGAAGGTCAGGCGATGAACCTGTTCGGGTCGAATTTGCGCGTCAGCGACCTGAAAGGTCGGCAGCTGGGGTTGTACAATCAGCTACAGACGACGGTGACTCGCACGATCGAAGATCAGGAGTCGCAGCTTCGTCGTCCGCTCAGCGCCAGTGAGCGGCGAAACATTGTGTTCAATGCGCTTGCCGAGCGCAAACTGCAGGATGTAAACAGCCCGGCAATGACGCCAATACAGGCCAGAGGGTCGGCGGTCGGGTGGGCCTCGTACATCCGCAGTCTCGGTGGGGTCGTGACCGCTGAAAAGGTGCAGGCGCTTATTAACGCTGATGCGCTGTATACCGATCCGGTGCAGAAGACGCGCGAACTTCAACGCATTGCCACAGGGCGATAAATGGGTAACCCACTCGAGCGGGAAATGGATCGCATCCGTCGGGAACAGCAGGCCGCGGCGAATGCCCCATTGTCGCCCGTGCTGCCAGTCTCGACACCGCCTCGCGTGCGTGGTCCGGAGGAGCTAGCAGCACAGCTGCGAGCAGCCAATCAGCTCGGTCGTCAAAAGTCGCAGCAGGAGTCGGCGGAGGCTATCCGACTCAGCCAGCGACTCGGCCTTCCGGCGGAGGTCGTGGCGTCAGATCTTGAAGCGGTTCGGACACAGGAGTTCCAGAGGCTCAGTGAGGACATTGCCAAGTCCGCGCCGGTCACGGCGTCGTGGGGTGCGGAGCCGACGCGAGCCTCCGCGGTTGGGCAGAGTGGCTGGGAAAAGCTGAGCCGGATTGAGCGCATCTTCGGCACTGGATTGTCCGAGGCATTCCTGCAGGCGCGTCAGCCGGGATTGTTCCAGCCGTCGTATCGCCCAGCCGAGCGCGATTTCGTTCCTACGCCGCTGCAGCAGCGTGGAGCCGTGGTCGCGGAGTTTGCTCGCTCGAAGGCCAACTTCGACCTCGGCAATTACCAGTTCCTGCAGACACCGGCAAGCCGGGCGCGTCCGGAAGTGCAGCGGGAGATCGATCGCTTGCGTCAGCGGGCGGCTGGGTTTTCGGTGCCTGACGCCGGTGTTGGCGCTGGCGCGGTTGCCGAAGAGGCGGCTCGGTCGGTCGCGAACATCGTGGCCTCGATTACCGAGGCGCTCGAGGGATCTGCGATTGGTGCCGCCGGTGCAGCGAGCGCGGGTGCGCTTGGTGCGCTGACCGCTGGCCCCGCCGCAGTACCCGCCGCTGGCGTTCTCGCGGCGGGCGGCGCAGCGACCGGAAGCGCGGCGCGGATTTACCAGTTCTCGTCTGGCCTCGCGATCGATCAGTTCCTGCAGGCCGGGATTGATCCGGAGGCGGCTGACGCGTTGGGGCGGACCGTGGGCCTCGGATCGGCAGCGCTCGAGGTCGTCGGGCTCAATCGGATTGGCAAGCTATTCGGCCTCAATGGGGCGGCTCTGGCATCCCGGGTGGCGCAGCGTGGACTGCAGGACTTGACCACGCGGCGAGCGGTGATGGAGGGTGTGAAGGCTGCCGCTGGAACGATTGCTGTCGAAACCGGGACGGAAGTCGCGCAGCAGGCACTGCAGCTTGGCGGCGAGCAGGTGGGTCGTATGATGTCGGATCTGCCCAGCATCACCGGTGACCGGGTGCTGGATGAGCTCTGGACGACCGCTTACACCACCGTCCTCGGGATGGGCCTGCTGGCGGTGCCCGGCGCGGCTATTACCACGGTAAACGAACTGGGCCGGGTCGAGCAGGCGAAGAAGGCGCAGGATTTCCTGACGGCGCTCGGTGATTCGGTGGAGTCGACGGAGTTGCGGACGCAGATGCCGGAGCAGTTCCAGCAGCTGCTCCAGCAGAACATCGACGAATACGGCCCGGTGCAGAACGTCAGCATCCCGGTTGATCGGTTCGTCGCGTATTGGCAGGAGCGGAACCTTGATCCGCGCGTCGTGGCGGAGCAGATCCTCGGTGACACGACGGCGTATGATCAGGCGCTGGAGCAGGGCACCGCGGACGTCGTGATTCCGCTGGCCGACTTTGTGGCAAAGGTCGCTGGCACGGAGCACTATGCTGGCCTGCTGCCGGATATCCGCCTGCGTCCGGGCGACCTGACCGTGCGTGAGGCGGAGGCGCTTGCTCCTGAGCTCGAGCGGAGCCTCGACGAGTTGCGCGGCGACCTCGAGACCGCGGCATCGACCACGCCGACCGAGGCGTCGGCGGTGCGGGTGTACGAGGCCGTCCTCGAACAGATCGTGGCGACGGGCCAGTACACGGCAGAGCAGGCCCGTCCGCAGGCGCAGGTGATCGCCAACCTGTATTCGACGATGGCGCGGCGGGCCAACCTCGATCCGTTCCAGCTTTGGCAGTCGCGCAATATCAGCATCCTGTCCCCGGTGCAGGCCGAGGTGCTGTACGACGCCGTCGCGGAGATGGAAGAGGCGATGGCTGAGAACCCGTCGTCGCCTCGGGCCGTGGCCGCGGTGCAGCGGGTGGAGCAGTTGCGGACGGAGATGTCGGCGACCCCCGCCGGTGCGGCGGTGGCTGAGCAGGTGCTGACGCCGATGGTGATGCCGATCAGTGCGGTGGATATCGGCCAGCGCGTCGTGCTTGCGGACGGGCGTTCCGCGGTCGTGACTGGGCGCGAGGCGGGCAATGTGGTGGTCCGGATGGCCGGTGCACCGGAAGGCGAGACGACGCCGATCGCTGGGGACCGCGAGGTGCAGGTGCCCGGGGCCGTGCTGCGGCAGGCGCGTGCGGTCCCGACGCCCCGCCTTGAGGCGACGGCAAACCTCCGGGCGGTCTTTGACTTTGCCCGGAAGAACCAGTTCCGCGTGAACCGCGACTTCAAGCTGGCGCTGCAGGCGCGGGCGCAGGAGGCCGCGGCAGAGGACGGGGTCGACCTGACGGAGTTCAATACGGCAACGCTGGATTATCTCGTGCGCGTCGGTCTGGCGGACGCCGAGTACGCGATGGAGACCAACCCGAACGCAATCGGCTGGTACGAGCGAAAGGTGCGGGAGGCGCTGGCGATTTCTGCCCTGACCTACCCAGAGATCGAGACCGACCAGAACGCGCGGTTTGCGTTTATCGTGGCGTTGGCCGTGACGTCGAACGGCATGAAGGTCGACAAGAACTTCGAGTTGGCCGATCAGGTGTACCGGGCCTACCGCGAGACCGGCCAGATGCCGACCAATGTCAAGGCCGGTACGGCGCAGGGCGCGATGAATACCGCGTTCAAGCTGTTCAACGAACTGGTGCCGCTCTACGGGATGGACACGCTGCGGCAGGCGATGATTACGCAGTTCGACGTCGGGACGTTGAAGGCAATGGGGTTCAAGATTACCGGCGAACACGTCGACGTGATCGTGCGCGGTGCGGCGATCTTCGGCCCCAAGATTGGCAACGGATTCTTCGCAAACCTGTACGGGTTCTTTGATGCGCTGACCATTGACCGCTGGCTGATGCGGACGTGGGGGCGCTGGACCGGGAACCTCGTCGAGGACCGCCCGGATATGGTGGCGGAAAAGTCGACCGAGCTCGCGCGGCTGGTCGCGATCATCAGCCAGAACGCGGAGGCCAAGCAGACCATCGAGAAGATGCTCAAGCTCTCACTCGATGCGCCGATCGAGGACATCGGCAAGGCCGTGCAAAAGGCGTCGGCGAAGGAAAACAATCGCGACGTGATGAATGAGCTCATGCTCAACGGTGAGAATGTCGGCGAACAGCTGCGCCTTGTGGGTAATAGTCTCGCCGGGTATCTTGATGGGCAGATTGAAGCCCCGACGGCGGACGTCCGCAAGAAGATCCGCGGGGTGTTTCAGCGCGTGCTGGAGCAGTTGCAGGTCAACAATCCGGACCTGACGATGGCCGATCTGCAGGCGCTGCTCTGGTATCCGGAGAAGCGGCTGTACGACTCCGCCGTGATGGAAGCGGATGAGGCAGAGGCGGAGTATGCTGACGACGAAGCGCCAGACTATTCCAATGCGGCAGCGAAACTTGCCCGAAGCAAGGGCATTACCGAGGAGGCCATTCAGGATGTACTACGACGAGAACGGGCGATTGATGGACGCACAGCGGCAGCACGACGCCAGCTTGAAGGTGTCGGTGCCGACCCCGCAGCAAGTGCAGATGTTGAAGGACTATCTCGCCAAGCACGACGGAATTTCGTCGCTCGATCCGTCCTCCGACGCCTACGATCCGATATCGCTGGCGATGGCACGAAATCCGAAACTTACGCGCGAAAAGGCCGAGGAGTTCGCGCGAGCCTTCGGCTTCTAGGGCAGACGGTCGACGTCGTTGGGCAATACACGCCGTCGATCAAGTTCCGCAATCGCATCGAGGCGGCGAACGGCACGGCGCTAGAGTTCTTCGAGCTCGCGCCGGATGCGACGTCCGCGCAGGTCTTTACCGACGCGATCACCGCGGCCAAGAATAGCACGCCGTTCGGGGCGGCAGTCTTTGTCTATGCGCCGGAGGACTACGCCGGGATGCGACTCTTTGTCGCCGAGGACGGCCAGACGGGATTCGCGCTGAAGCCGGATGGCGACATCGTCTCGGTGTTTTCGTACGGCGTGCCCGGCGGAGCGCGTGGAGCGATTGAACTGGCGATCCAGCAGGGTGGCCGCAAGCTAGACGCGTTCGCGACGGTCCTGCCGGAGTATTACTTCGCGCACGGTATGCGTGAAGTCGCGCGACTGCCGTGGGATGACACGCAGGCTCCGCCCGACTGGGACACCAACACATTCGCGGATTTCAACGACGGTCGTCCGGACGTCGTGTTTATGGTGTTTGATCCGGAGTTCTCTGGGCCGTATGAGGTCGCGCCGTATGCGGCGGATTACGGGGCCGCGCTGGCGGCACAGGATCGGGCGCTCGCGGATCTCGACACTCGCGTGCAGCCCGTGGTCGCGCCACAGGTGCTGCGGCAGGCGGCGGGCGGTGTCCCGGATCAGTCGGTGGCCCAGCTGGTGGATCGGGCTACTGATCCGCGCTGGGTCTACGAGGATCTGCCGGAGACGATCGATGTCGACGGTGTGACGCGTCCGACGCGGAATAGCCTTGGTCAGCAGATCACGTTCAACGCCAAGGCGATGCGAGCTTTCTGGCGGTGGTTCGGTGACTCCAAGGTGGTCGACGCGCAGGGTCGTCCGATCATGATGTACCACGGCACGGTGGCAAATGTTGACTTTGATACGTTCCGACTGAACCCGCGAGAGATGGGCGTGCATACCGGAACGCCGGAGCAGGCGACAGATCGGGTGCGAGCGCTGAGTGGCGATGAGTTTATGGATGAGGCCGTTGGTCCTCGTATTTTGGAACTATATGTCAAGGCGGACAATCCGCTGCGATTAGAAGATGAGGGTGGGTTTTCTCCGCGCAGCCACGCCGTGCCGCAACTCGTCGACCTTGGCATATTGAGCGTAGAGCAGGGATTTGAACTGAGCCAGATCCCGTGGACGGAGGCATCGTACAGTGAGGTATACAATCGGGTGATTGACGCTCTTCGCGAGCGTGGATATGACTCAATTGTTTATTTCAACCAATATGAGGGCACTCAAACAGCTAGCGGTGGCGACGATTCGTACATCGTTTTTACGAAGCAGCAGGTCAAGTCGCCAGTAAACGTCGGCACGTTCAGCCCGCGTCTTGCCAGCACGTTGCGGCAGGAGGCATATCACGGCAGTCCGTATTTATTTGGCCGTTTTAGTCTTTCTGCAGTTGGAACTGGTGAAGGACTTGCTCGCTTTGGGTGGGGAATTAACCTGACGCGCAACAAGGGAATTGCTGCAAAATATAGAGATGTTGTTTCGGACATGCATGGCATGAGCCGGAGCCAAGCAGTGCTGTACAAGGTAGATATTGCAGACGCTGCTATCTTGAAAATGTTGGAATGGGAAAAGCCGTTGTCGCAGCAAAAAGAAACTGTGCAGTTGGCCGTCCGCAGTATGCTGGACAGCCAAGAGTTTCGCAGCGCAACTCGTGATATTGTCGATCCGCAAACCGGAGAAAGCCTTGGTGTTTTGGAATCTGGCGATGCGCTGCGAAAGAAAGTTCTGAGCTCGTGGGACTCCTTTACTGGGGAAGAATTGTATCGCCAGATGTACGAGCAAGGTATTGTTGCGTCTGACGAGGCTGCGTCAAAGTTGTTGCTAAAGTTTGGTGTACCCGGCATTAAGCACATACTGCTTAGCAGCACATCCGACGCAGATACGTTTGTTGTGTTTGATGAAAATTTGGTGTCAATTACTGAGCGCAACGGTCAGCCAGTTTCGGCGACCGAACGCGCTAGCTTGCTCGGGCAGGCACGGGACCTTGGTCAAGGAATGGTTCCGCGACGGCAGGCTCGACCTAATGCGTTCATTATTCCGGGCATTCGCCGCACGACGATTGGCCTGATGAACACGGCGGACCTGTCGTCGCTGATGCATGAGTTCTCGCACGACTACCTGAACCTGCTCTTTGATCTGGCGGCTACAGATGGCGCGACTGATCAGCTGAAGGCGGATGCGGCGCTGGTGCTCCAGACATTCGGGGTGACCGACCGGACGCAGCTTACGGTTGAGCATCAGGAAAGCTGGGCGCGGATGTTCGAGGCGTACCTCGAGGAGGGCAAGGCTCCGAGCCGGGCGCTGGACCGGGCGTTTGCACGGTTCCGGGCGTGGCTCTCGGCGATCTACCGGATGGCCCGGAGCGTGCTGGTGCCAGTGTCGCCGGAGATCCGCGGGGTCTTCGATCGCATGCTGGCGACCGAGGCGGAGATCGACGCGGCTCGGACGGCCAGTGTCGGCGATCCGCTGTTCGGGTCCGCGGAAGAGGCCGGGATGACGGACGCGGAGTTCGCGGCCTACCTACAGAAGCAGGCGGACGCACGGGCGTTTAGCGAGGCGACGCTGCTGCGCGAGATGCTGGCCGAGCGCCGGAAGGAGACCCGGGCCGCGTGGCAGGAGCGGCGCGAGGAGGTCGAGGAGGCGGTGCGCCTACAGGTCGAGGCGGAGCCGGTGCAGCAGGTGGTGCATTTCCTGCGGACTGGTGAGCTCCTCAACGGTGATCCGCTGCCGGAGGGCGTGGAGCCGGTCAAGCTGTCGAAGGCACTCCTCGTGCAGCGGTACGGTGAGGAGGTGCTCCGGAGCCTGCCGAAGGGGGTCTACAGCGTTGAGGGCGGGGTTGATCCGGACGTGCTTGCGCTGTCGTTCGGCATCCAGTCTGGCGACGCGCTCATCACGGAGATGCAAGCGTTTGAGCCGTACAAGGCGCGGGTCAAGCGGCTGACTGCCGAGGTTATGGCGCGGGAGTTCCCCGACCTGATGAATGACTCGATGGCGCTGGCGAACGCGGCGATGGCCGCGGTCCACCGGTCCGAGACGGATCAGGTGCTGGTCGAGGAGCTACGCATCCTTGGCCGATCGGATGCCAACATCCCGCCGACGGACCTGCCGACGATCAAGCGGCTCGCCCGGGAAATCATCGGCGGCACTGCGGTGCGGAATATCAACCGCGAGCGGTTCCGGCAGGCGGAGTTGTCGGCTGGCCGCAAGGCGTATGCGGCGATGCGGCGCGGGGATGCGTCGACCGCGGCGTTCCACAAGCGGCAGCAGTTGCTCAACCACATCCTGTACCGCGAGGCCACGCGGGCGCTGGAGATGGCGGAGAAAACGCGGAAGTTCTTTGCCCGGATGGCGAAGGGCACGACGCAGCAGCGGCTCGGGCTGGCGGGTTGGGAGTATCAGGAGCGGATGAATGTGCTGCTCGCGCAGTACGAGTTTGTCCGCGTGTCGCTCCGGCAGCTGGATCGGCGCAGTTCCCTGCAGGCGTGGATCGAGCAGCAGCGCCTCGAGGGGATCGACGTCGAGATCCCGCTGAGCGTGTTGGTAAACGACATCGCCTCTCAGCAGTTGAACTATCGGCTCTTGACGGCGGACCAGCTGCAGGGCGTGTATGACTCCGGGCAGCAGATCTACTACATCGCTACCCGGAAGAACGCCTTGCTCGCGGACGCGAAGAAGCGAGCGATGCAGCAGGTCGAGGACGAAGTGGTCGCGTCGATTGCGGCCAGCCACGAAATCAAGCCGCGGCTCCCGGACTATGTCCCGTCGCCATTTAAGCGGCTGGCCGACTTCCTGAAGAAGATCGACGCGTGGCACATCAAGCCAGAGTTCCTGTTTACTTGGCTGGACGGCGAGAAACCGATGGGACCGGTCTGGTCGGCGCTGTTCAAGCCGATTGCGGACGCCGGTGTCGCGGAGGCCAAGATGCTCCGCGAGGCGCTGCCGGAGCTCGAGCGGCTGTTCAACATGATCCCGAAGGCGCGGCGCAAGCAGTTCCTCGAGCGCAGCATTACGGTGCCGGGAACGGATGCCAAGCTGACGGGCAGCACCGTGCTGGCGATGGCGCTCAACTGGGGCAACGAAGGCAACCGCGAGGCGCTGCTGCAGAGCACGGTGTCTGGGCAGCAGCTGTGGACGCGCGAGATGGTGGAGGCGGCGTTCCGGCAGCTGACCGCGGACGAGTGGCGGATGGTGCAGGCGGCGTGGGATTACATCGACACCTTCTGGCCGCAGATCTCGGCGCTGCAACGTGAGCTTACTGGCGTGTCGCCGCAGAAGATCGAGGCGTCGCCGTTTGTTGTGCGGACGGCGGACGGCGAGACGATCCAGATGCGGGGCGGATATTACCCGCTGGTGTACGACCGGAACTACAACTGGGCGCAGTTCAAGGCGGACGCTGCCGCGGATGTAAAGGATCTTGGCGCGACGACCTACACGCGGGCGGTGACGCGGCACGGGTTCACGGAGCAGCGCGTGGGCTCTGGCGGTCGCCCGGTGAAGCTGGACCTGTCCGTGCTCTCCGAGCATGTGCTGAACGTCATCCACGACCTGACGCACCGGAAGGCGATTCTGGATGTCGGGCGGTTGATCGAGCGGCCCGGGATTCGCGAGGCGATTGAGGGAGCCGCGGGCCGGGAGATGTATCGCATCATCCGTCCGTGGCTACAGCGCGTGGCGAGCGATCAGCGTCCTGCCGCAACGCCAATCGAGGATCTACTGGGTCGAGCGCGGACGGGCGTGACGGTCGTCAATATGGGTCTCAAGATGACGACCGCAATCGTGCAGCCAATCGGCTACCTGCAGACGGTCGAAAGCCTTGGGGTGAAGTACGCGCGGCGTGGGTTGCAGGCGTTCTTCCGTAACCCGAAGAAGCTGGTGGCCGACGTCCTTGAGCAGAGCGCGGAGCTCCGGGCACGCCAGCAGAACTTCGACCGCGACGTCCGGGACAGCACGCGGTATCTGGCGGCGAAGGGCAAGATGACGCAGGTGACGCAGGCGTACTTTGTGTTCACCGGGCTGATGGATATGGCGGTCGCGATCCCGTCGTGGTATGGCGCGTACCTCAAGTCGGTCGAGACGATCCGCCCCGGGGACCACGACGCCGCGGTGGCCTATGCGGATCAAGTTGTCCGGACGTCGCAGGGCTCTGGCGCGTCGAAGGATCTGGCGCTGATTCAGGGCGGCGGGAATGCGCAGCGACTCTTCACGCTGTTCTACTCGTACTTCTCCGCGCTCTACAACCTGATGCGGCGCAGCGGAACCACGCTCGCGCGTGAGGGGTCGAAGGACGTGCCGCGGTTCATTGCCTCGATGGCACTACTCTGGTTCCTGCCAGCGGTGCTCTCGGAACTGATCGCGGGCCGTGGTCCGGAGGATGACGAGGACGAGATGGGCTGGGCACTGACGCAGCTGCTCCGCTATCCGGCGAGCACGATCGTCGGGCTGCGCGACATCGCTGCCGCGGTGGGTCCGGAGGCATACGACTACGAGCTTTCGCCGGTGACGTCGGCATTCCGGTCCGTTGTGAAGACCATCAACAACGCCGGGGAAATTGTCGCAGACGCGGTCGAGGGCGCTGGCGTGGATATTTCCGAGGGTCAGTTGAAGGAGTTCTTGAATGCGGTCGGGTACTGGGGTCAGTTGCCTACTCGACAGATGTGGATTACTGGCGCATACTTGTATGACGTTATGATGGGTTACGAGACCCCGGACAGCGTCGGCGAGTTTACGCGGAACCTGTTGTTTGCACGCCCACAATAACGGATGGATGAGGACACGACGATGGCGAACGACAAGAACAGTGTGATGCTGGTGGTGGCCGGGTTCTTCGGCAGCCTGATTGCGGTGGGTAAGGCGAGCCACGGCAACATGCGGGACAATCTCCTCGCCATCAGCGCGGGGACGAGCAGCGCCTACTTCCTCACGCCCGTGGTGTTTGAGGTGACCGGGATCGCCGCCAGCCAGCAGACGATGAGCGCGATGGCGTTCCTGCTCGGCGTGCTAGGCCAGCGTGGGGTCGAGATTGTCATTGGCAAAATCTTCCCGGAGACGAAGGATGCTTGACCGCCTGAACCTCCTCGCTAACGCGGTGATGACTCTCGCCTCCGCCGCGTTCTACATTATGATTTTCACGAAGGCCGCGCCGGGGTTTGATGCGACCCAGCATTTGCGGCCCCGGTCGTACTGGACCGTCCGGGTGGGCCTCAGCTTCTTCGTGGCCGGGAGCCTGCTGGCGACGCTGACGATGCCCGAGGTCACGGTGTCGCAGTTCACGCGCAACGTCGGCACGGCCATCCTGTTCGCGTGGGCGGCGGTGTACCACGCCAAGAAGTGGGGCGTGATTGCCGCACCGCGTCGCAAGACGGGTAGCATCCCGGTGGTCAAATGAGTTGCACCCACCCGTCCCCGAACCACAACACGCGAGGGGCGCAGACCGTCAAGGTCATCGTCCTCCACGCAGACGCCTCTCCGAACGAGAAGGGGTGCCTCTCGTGGCTCCAGTCAAGCGAGTCAAAGGTCAGCTACCACGCGCTCGTCGGGCGCGACGGCAAGGTCTACACGGTCGTCCCGTATGACCGCCGGGCGTGGCACGCGGGCAAGAGCGAGTGGAACGGCCACAAGGACGTGAACGGCGTCTCGGTCGGCCTGTGTTTCAGCAACAAGAACGACGGCAAGGAGCCGCTGACCGAGGCGCAGCAGAAGTCGATGAAGACGTTGATCGCGGACGTGCGCCGGAAGTACGGGCAGATCCCGGTGACGACCCACGCGCGGGTGGCACCGGGCCGCAAGAACGATCCCGAGCATGTGCCGGGATTCGTCCTTGAGGATTACGACTAACGTCTTCTGGGTGGCCTGCGCCATCGCGATCGCCGCGATGGCGTGGCGTATCTTTCGCCCGGTCCAGAGACCAGAAGTGTCTCGGATACAGAACGCCGTCATGCGTCAGGACACCGCGGCCAAGGCTGCCCGAAGAAACACCGACAGTGTCTCGAGGGTACTGGTCGTCGCCCGTCAGAAGGCCGTGAGTCGGACGACCCTAGTCCTGACCCGCCTCGACACCGCCAAGCGCCTTATAAGCGATTCTAGCGCCAAACAGGAGGCACTCCGGGCCGAGCTCGAGCGCACCGTGGCGGTCGTCGATAGTTTGATCATCGACGTCGAGGCTGAGCGGGCGGCGACGATGCGGCTGCAGGATGCCTTCGAGCGCGAGCGGGCCGAGATGCGACTGGCCCTACAGTACCGAGACTCACTGATCAATATCTTGACACCGGCCCAGTGTCGCTGGTGTATCACGCGGAAGCAGGCGTTCGTGGCTGGGGCCATCGCCGCGGCGGTCGGTCTTGCGATTCTGCGATAGGGGGATTGATGCCGATCCGGAATGACCACGTCCACTGGACGAAGGAAGAGCTCGTCCGGTTGGCGACGTTATCTGAGGCGGGGCTCGGGGGCGCGGCGGCAGCGGAGGCGCTGAACCGGGAGTTCCACGACGGCAAGATCGTCCGAACGGAGCGGTCGGTTTCGCTCGCCCGGACGAGGCACCAGATTTATGTGACGCGGCAACGTGAGCCGCGGGTGGCCGTGGCCGCGCAGACGGACCAGCAGGTGGAGACGATCGAGGCGGACGACGCGACGGAGATCCGTTCGGTCGGCAAGTATATCCGCACGGTCGAGGATCTCCTCGCGCACATCAAGGCAGACCTGCGTCGATTCGAGGTCGAGCGTTCCGAGGCGACCAAGTGGGAAACGGCGACGGTGGATCGGGATACCGGCAAGCCGGTGGTCACCGAGTTGCACCGCGTGTTCGTCCGCCTCAAGCCGAAGGTCGGGCCGAACGCCACGGAACTGGTGCAGGCCGTGGTAGATGGGGCGCTGACGCCACGCGTGAAGCTACTCACGGCGCAGGCCCACAAGCGCACCCCCGCTGGCATCCTGCAGGCGGTCGTGGTTGCTGATCCGCACATCGGGAAATATGCGTGGTCCCACGAAACCGGCTGGCAGGACTACGACCTCCGGATCGCGACGCAGCTACTCCGCGACTCGTGTGCGGAGCTACTCGCGGACGGGGACCAGCGCGGTATCAATCGCCGGGCCATCTGGTTGCTCGGGGATTATTTCCACTACGACACGCCGCACGGACAGACCACCAAGGGCACGCCGCTCGACCGGGATGGCCGGGTCGAGAAGATGATCAGTGAGGGGACACGGGTCTTATTCGATGTCATCGAGCAGTCCGCGGCGCGGTGCCCGACGGACGTCGTGCTGGTGCCCGGCAACCACGATGCGCTGATGACGATCGCCCTGCGTCAGGTGCTGTCCGCGTATTTTCGCAACGACAAGCGTGTGCATATTGACGCCCGCGGGACGACGCGCAAATACATCACGCACGGGAAGACGCTGATCGGCCTGACGCACGGGGACAAGGCACGGCGTCGGCTGGGCGAACTGATGAGCGCGGAGGTGCCAGATCTCTGGGGCCAGTCGGTGCACCGGGAGTGGCACACGGGACACCTGCACGGCGAGGCTGCGATCGACACCGTAGCTGGTGTGACTATTCGGACGCACCGGGCGCTCTGCCCGCCGGATGGGTGGCACGCCGCCGAGGGGTATGTCGCCAAACCTCGAGGGATGCAGGCGTTTTATTATCACCACGCCGCCGGGCTGGTCGGGATGACCGTAGCGAACCCGGACCGCTAGCACAATATTGTGCTATGCCCTGTCGCCGCGATAACACCAGCGCGTGTGATGCCCGCCTGCAGGCGGTGCGGGCTGGGCTCTGCTGGTTCAGCTGGGAGGCGACCAGTTGGTTCGTGATTCGGGGCGGCGTGCCAACGCTGGCGACGACCTGCCCGTATTGCGGTGGCGTCCTTCCGACGCTGGTGGATAGCATTCTCCGGGCGCTCTCTGATCGGGAGGACGAATGAAGAAGGTGGCCCGGCGGTATCCCCCGCTCCCGAAATCCGTCGCCGGTTCTGGTGGTGACCTTGATATCGTGATGGTCGACAAGCTGACCGTCGATGCCGGGGAAGACCACGACGTACTCGGGGTGTTCAAGGCGACCGACCGGCGCATCGAGATCCTGAAGACGCTCCGCCGCGACCAGCAGTGGCTGGTCCTGTATCACGAGCTCGCGCACGCGGCCCTCTGGGATTCCGGTGCAGCGAATGCGCTGGCCGGGGCGCAGGAAGAGATCATCTGCGACGCCATCGCGACCGCCAGACTGCGCGAGCGGTTCGGATAAAACGAGAACCCCGCCAGATCCGAAGACCTGACGGGGGATCACGACGACACAAGGGGGAGAGCGCCGCGACGGCTAGAGTCTAGTCGACGTGGCGACGTCCCACAAGGGTGCGGCACAGGGTGCGAGGCCGGGTCATCGGGCAGGTATGCGACTCGGAGGAGTGCTACCCTCTCCAGCCTTACGAGCGCAGTGGCGACCGGTGCAATGCGACCGGGACGGTTGCGCCCCACCCTGTACCACTAGTCGATGGCACCATAACGCCGCGCGTTATGCCGCGCTAGTTGCACCCGCGCCCAGTGCTCGGGATAGAAGTGGTGCGTCAGGCGGTTGCCGCGGAACTCGCTGAGCGTCGTGATGGCAATCTCCCGCGGCGGTTCTGTTTCCGGGACATCTGGCAGTGCCTCGAGGATCTGCTGCCACCGGGCGCTGAAATCAATCGGCATCGTTGAACCTCGCCGGTTGGGGGTCGGCTCCCTCAACATCTTCAGGCCAATCGCAGACGGCCCAGTGCGGATAGACCATCGCCGAAAAAGACCAGAACAACAGCTGCACATCAACCGCCCAGACGCCGCAGAACACGCGGGCCTTCACCCCGCACCCTAGCGCATGCCAGTCCCTGATCAGACTCAAGGTCAACGCCCGGGTCTCGCTTAGCTGGAACTCCTTCCCCCATTCGCGCTCCATTCTTACCTCCGAAAATGTTTCAGGTGGGACTTGCGTAATCCTGCGTGCGTTGACAATATTCACATGCCACTCACCACACAAGGGGGATGTATGAACACGCAGCAGCAGATCGACTTCCTGACGCTCACCATCGGCAACCTGCAGCGCCGCATTGACCAACTCGAGCAGTCGCTCGACGAGGGTGCCCGGGCTGCGGCGCTGGACGATCAGTTCCACTTTGAGGCGATCCAGCGCCGACAGGATGAGGCCGAGATGATGTCGACCTTCTAGGCCACCGGATCAGGAGTTGCGAGCGCCGTCTCCGTTGGGGGCGGCGCTTCGTATTTCGGCACCACCGCCTCGACGACGACGCGTGGCACGAGCCGCTGCCTGCCCAGTCGTCCGCGGCTGCGGATCGTCTCGAGCGATTCGGGTGGGCCGAACCGCCCGGCCTCGATCCAGCGATAGACCGTCTGCCGGTGGACCCCGGCATACTGCGCGATCTCGACGGCATCCATCCGGTCATCCTGCATGTGCGGTCTCCTTGAGGTACGCCTTGAGGCGGGCAACCACCGCCTCGGGAATGGCGTGGGTCTTCCGTTGCCAGCGCCAGATGCTGACGCGGCTGCGCCCCAGCACGTCCTTGGCAAACTCGTCGATGGTCCCGCCGTGACGGCGGAGTGCTCGGTTGAGCAGGATCGTGCCGCGGTAACTTCCGCGGCGGCGTCCCGCCTCGTCATGTGTCGGTAGTGGCATATCCCCTCCAGTAGGTCCAGCAATCTACTCGGGGAATGTCTCACGAGCAACACGTTGCATCTGCATCTTGCGTCCGGACGTTGGCGTGCGTATCTTGTGGCACACCTTCACCACAGGAGTGCTGTATGACCCCGATGCGTCCGCCTGCTATGCCTGCGCCTGTCCGTCCCAAGCTGATCGCTGCGATCCAAGATCCGTGGGATGCGGTCGGCGGGTTCGCCCAGCCCGGCAGCAATGTGCTCACCGTCGTGTATCGCAATGGCTGGATGGCGGAGTACTACCCGAATGGGTTCGGTGCGAACAAGCAGAAGTGGGTCTGGATTCCCGCGCCGGAGCTCCCGGCGGTGCCGAGTCAGGATGTCCCGCCGACCACGGCGGCAGAGTAAGCAGGACCGCTGGACCCCCGCGGCACGTCGGCTGCGGGATATACACTTGCCGGGGGACGCGCCCCCAAGGAGTTCGCTGTGAATCAGAAGCTCGTGCTGGAGAATGCGGGAGACGAGGCCACGATGACCGTGTCCGAGTGCCGCACCGTGCAGACCAAGTTCGGCAGCAAGCTGGTGTTCGTGGGGACGGACGACGAGGGCATCGCGGTCGAGACGCCGCTCGTGCCGGATGTGACGGCGCTCAAGCAGCTTGAGCGGATCGGGCTCACGCCGGAGACGTGCGTGGGGGAGTCGCTGCGGTTTAGCCGCGCGGCCAACCCGTCGGGCAAGCCGTACTGGAACATCGACGTCGCGGGACCGCAGGCGGCACCGAGCAAGCGCCTCGCGCCCCCGGCTCCGGTGAAGGCGGAGGTCGTGGGCAAGCGTCCGGATGCGGTCAAGCCAGCGTCGGTGGATACGGACAGCCTGACGGCAGCCTACCTGTCGCTGTGGGATCGGATGGCGCAGGGGCTCGCGCTCAGCTGTGCGACGCACAAGGTGGCGCTGACGGCGGATGCCGTGCAGGCCGCGACCGCGACCCTATGGATCGCGTTTGCCAACCGCGGGATCACGCCGGTCGCTGAGAAGGCCGCTGCGCCGAAGATCCCGACGACGCCGCCGCCGAGTGGGCGACGGCTGACTGCGCCGTCCGCGGCGTCGGCGGTGCGTGGATCGCCTGCCGGGGAACCAGACTTCAGCAAGTTCCCGCCGCCGCGTGATGAGGATGCCACCGACGATCTTCCTTTCTGACGGAGCGCCGCAATGACTGAGCAGATTGACTGGCAGCAGGCACGGCAGGACGCGGAGTGGCTGGCCGGGAGCACGGCGGACACCGCGGAGCGGAACCTCGCTCGCGCCTATTTGGACCTGCTGCAGCGTGCGGAGACGGCGTGATGCTGTGGATTTACCATCATGTCACTGGCGAGCCGGGCCATTGGGAGGGACGGCACTATTCGCTGGACGAGATCCCGACGTCTGGCTACACGGCGTATGACATCTGGGTGCCGCATTGCGAGCGGCACCCGGCGGTCCCTCGGCCCTGCAGTTGTGAGGGGAGCTCGCTCGGGATCGACGAGGGACCGGAAGCGTGAGGTGCGCACGCGTGAGTTGTCGCGCGACGATGACCGAGGTGATGGATCGCCTCGGTCGTTTGTCGTGGGCCTGTCCCGCCTGTGCGCGTCGGCGGGCGGGAATCTGTCGGCACTGCCCGCGTCCGGTGATCGGGAAGGTCGGGCGAGCGCACTACTGCGCCGCGTGTCGGACGGAGCGCAAGCGCAAGACGTCGAAGATCTGGCGCGAGAATAATCTGGAGCGGCAGCGCCGATCCTCGCGGAAGTATCGGCGTGCGCATGTGCAGGAGCATCGGGCCGCCTGTCAGCGGTGGCGCGAACGAAATCGGGAGTACCAGAAGATCCGCATGCGGGCGTACCGGTGGAGCAAGAAGGGCGAGCTCGCGCCTGCCAAGCCACTGACGCGGTCGGAGTGCGGCAAACTGGGCGGGAAGAAGGGATCGGCGGCGCGGATTGCGGCCCTCGGTCCCGAGCGGGTGAAGGAGATCGCGGCCAAGGCTCGCGCGGCACGGTGGGCAAAGCATCGCGCAGCTAAGGCGGCGCAGCAGGCGGAGGCAACGCCGTAGCCCTTGCGGCATGTCAACGCTGGCATTAGTTTGACATCGTCAGCGCCGGTTCTCCGGCAGAAGTACGAACCGCTGCGACTGACGACCGAGATACAGGCTCGAGAGGGTCAGAGACTTTGTGCTCTGGCCCTCTTGTCTTTCGGGGGTGTCCATTCCAGATTGCAGGCGATCGTCTGCGGGCCTACTCTCGGTCTCCCGCAGGTTCGGTAAACGGATACCGGACACTCAATCCTGACCGTGCTCGCACCACCCGATCAAACAAATCCACGCGCTGTCGGCCTACAACGTGGTCGGTCGTCTTGGGTGGGAGCGGGGAGCAGGACGGGGGCACAGCGGCCCCGAGAGGTTACCCGTCGAAGGGGTTCCACTTGCGCCGGAGTGGACACGCAGACGGCCCCACCGCTGGCCTTCCGTCCCGTGCAGCGCCCCTGCCCTCGCCGTCACCCCTGACGACCGGGAATGGCCCCGGCATATCTGCCAGCGTAGGCCACGACACCTGCCCACAAAACGTCCCGCGACTATTGCCGCCGTCCTGACGGTCGCGTATATTGTTCCACGCGGCACATTGTCGCACTCACCATCCACACAAGGGGGAACCGATGGATCTGATCCATCAGGCGTTGGAGGCGCTGCGGAAATCGGACGAGCCGAATATTCACCGCGCGTCGATGCGGCTGGCACTGATGCTGGACGTGCACTACTACACCGTCGAGCACTGGCGGACTGGGCGGCGTCCCGCATCGAAGAAGTCGCTCGCGATGATGCAGGAGATCGTCGAGACGTTTGCGCAGGGCCAGCGCCGGGAGGTGGCCGATGCCGTTGGTGCTTGATATCGAGACCGTGCCGCTCGAGCGCAGCCTTGAGCTCGCCTATCCCGAGGCGCAGCGGAATCCCCCGGCGAACTACAAGTCGGAAGACACGATCGAGAAGTGGCGCAAGGCCGACCGGGAGCGCTGGGAGCAGGATCGGATCAAGGACTACAGCCTGAACTGGCGGCTCGGTCGGATCGTCGCGCTGGGCATGATGCACACAGAGGTGCAGGATTCCGGCGAGGTGCATCTCATGAGCGAGCAGTGCATCGTCGCGCCGGAGGAGGCCGACGAGACGCACCTGCTGCAGGCGTTCTGGGCCGCGGTCGCCGCGCATCAGGGCGAGGTTGTGACGTGGAACGGCAGCTGGGATCTGGCGTTCCTGATCGGGAGGTCCGCGGGCTGGGGCGTCACCCCGACCCTGTCGGCGTCCCTCACCCGGCAGTGGCAACTCTACCGCAGCCACCCCCATTTCGACTGCAAGCGTGAGCTCCTGAACGGCCAGAAGCTGAGCGGCGAGGGGCTCGACCAGTGGGCCGCGTTCTTCGGGGTGCCGGGCAAGCTGGGCGGATTAACGGGCGCGGACGTCTGGCCGCTTTTAAAGGGCGGGATGGTCGAAGAGATAGCCGAGTACTGCCAAGGCGACGTTCGGGCCACAGCGGCCATTTATGCGCGAATTAGGCGGTACTATCAGACCGAGGTGCCGTATGTCGGACGAGACTGAGCTCGCGATGGCGCGGCGTCGGCCTCCGACCGACGGGCTCTGGGCGATCGTGGACGCGGTCATGCCCAAGGCGCGGGTCACCGATCCTGACACCAGCCACCGCGCCGCCCGGCAGGTTCGGCGCAAGGCCGGGACCGCGAAGATGCAGCTACTGGCCGCGCATGCTGGCCGTCCGGACGGGCTCACGGATCGGGAGGCGGCGGAGATCGCGGGGCTCGACCTGCGCTCTGAGTACGCGACCCGGTGCAGTGAGCTCCGCCGGGCTGGTCTCCTGCGCGACACGGACGAGCGACGTCCGGACCCTGACACTGGCACGGACCGGATGGTGCGTCGGATCACGGCGGAGGGGATGGAGGTGGCGCATGCCCGCTGATGACGAGCTCGATGGGTGGGATATCCTGCCGGATGAGATCGTTCGGATGCACCGTCGGGCGATGCGCCGCAAGCAGTTGCTGTCGCTGCGGGCGACGCTGGGCTGCCTGACGGCGTTCATGATCGCGGTGAGCGGATGGGCGGTGGTGCTGGGTCTCTTACTCTGGAGGGCATGATGGCACGACCGGGGATCACGGTGCGGTTGAAGGTCCGTGCGAAGCCGCGGTATCTGGAGGCGCTCGAGCAGCGCCTGTTCGTCCGTCGGCTGCGCCTTGACTCGCGCACCAAGGATCTGCCGTGGTGCAGTGTGCCGAACGGCGGCAAGCGCAACGCCCGGGAGGCGGCGCTGCTCAAGGCGGAAGGCGTGCAGGCGGGCGTCCCGGACTGGATGTGTTTCGTCACGACGCCGCGGTTCAACGGCCTCGCGATCGAGTTCAAGTCGCCGACCGGGAAGGGTCGGCTGTCGGACGCTCAGCGCGACTGGCACGACAAGCTGGCCCGTGAATATTGGTCCGTGCACGTTTGCACCACTGCCGCGGAGGCGTGGGACGTCCTCACCACCTATCTGGAGATCGCGCCGTGAGTTATAAGCCGAAGCCGTGCTACTGCTGGCAGTCGTGTCGCTACTGCGAGCACGGCGATACCAACGCGTCAGCGATCGCGATCCACAACCTACGCACGACCTGCCACGGCGAGCGGCACTATCCGGGCGATCCGGATCGTGGCCGGGCGGGCTGGTCATCCAAGCTGTCTATCTCGCGGTCCCTGCTGTCCCCTTCACTGGAGGTTCGATGATATACGTCGTGCTGGTCCTGTTGGTCACTGCCGCGGTCGTCTTCGGCAACGCCATCCTCGCCCGTGTGGAGATCCTCGAGGCGCAGGTCAAGCGTCTGGACGTGCAGTCTCGCACGGTGACGGTCGCCTCGACGCCGTCGGTCAAGGTTTCGCTTGAGCCGGATCACCCGCAGGTGAAGCCGGTGCGCCGATCGCGGAAGAAGGCGTCGTGATCCAGCAGGCGATCCACGAGGTGGTCAATCCGTTCGACGTCTATGTGCGTCGGCTCGGGCATGGGCTCGTCCGGTTCCTGATCGCCGGATCGACGAGTTCGAACCCGCAGTACCTCGTGCGGTTGTATGGCAGTGGGCAGCACCGCGTCGTCGACATGGTGGATATTCTGGAGTACGGCAACCCATCAGCAGGCGAGCCGCTGCAGCCACCGATCCCTGACGGATGGTAAACGAAAGAGCCCCCGGCTTATTTAGCGGGGGCTCTTGTTATCCGGCTGGGTGGAATCAGGCGGGTGGGTATCGGACCTCGGAGATGTGCGCCTCGACCCCGCAGTGGATGCACTCGACGATCGGGTCGCCGGGGTGGTCGAGGCAGCAGGCGCATACGCCGTCCTCCCGCACCGCCGCGCCACAGCACTCGCTCTGCTCGTTGTCCCAGTCGTGGTCGGTCTTGCGCAGGCAGATGTCGTTCATGCGATCCTCGCGGTCATGACGTCGCGGTAGAGATTCTGGTTGGCGCGGTGCTGTTGGATGCCGATCCGGTACGCCTGCTTCCGGAGTTCCTTCGTCCATCCCGGCACCTTCATGCGGCGGCACAGCATCCGGACGATCTCGGTGTCGGTGGCGCTGACGTGCTCGCGGTTGACCAGCCACGCGACAGTCCCGGTGGGGATCTTGGTCATGTTAGTTCAAAGCCTCGGTGACGATCCAGCCGATGAGATTGCCGTTGCTGTCGCGGATGACGTGCTTGCTCGAGGTGAACGCGAGCCCGGCGTACTTGAACTGGCCCTCGAGGGCGGCGACGATCTGCTTGCCGACCTGCTTGCTGATGCTCCGGGCCTCGGCCTCGAAGTCGTCCTCGAAGGCGGCGTTGTCGGTGTCGAACGAGATGCTGATGCGCATATTCACTCCTCGTGTGTGTGGTGTCGGCGTCAGTGCCGGCGATGTGAACCTAACGACGTCCGGACGTTTCCGCAATGGCCTCGTCAGTACCGGGCCTCACCCGGTAGACGCCCCCGATCGCGAGGGCGTTTCGGCCTGTGTCAGAACCCGAGTGAGAGGTCGGCCTGCTCGAACACCTCAAGCCACCGCGCGACGTCGATGTGCTTTGGCTGGGTCCGATCCGCGTGGTAGGCGGGGTTGATCACCTTGCCAGCGAGCCGCTCCTGCACGCGGACCATCGCCGTCTCCGCCTCCGGCTTGGTCTGGTAGCGTCTGGTCGCCTCAGGGACGCTCCGCAGCGCCAGCCTCAGCGCCTTGCCCCGCTCCCGCTCGATCTCGCGCTGCTCCTTGGTGATCCCCAGCGCGTGCAGCTTGCCCGGCTTGACGTCGACGACGTAGTAGCTCTTGCTCATCCGCATTGCATCCCCCTTGTGTCGATCGAGACGGCTGGCCTCGTCAGTCACCGCATCACGGTGAGACCGCCTCGCGGCGGTTTCGGCCTGTCACCCGCAGAAGCAGACGTCCACATGCCACGCGCCGTCGCGCTCGTCGAACCACGGCTCCCGTGCGCCAAGGTTCCACTCCATCGGCTTGGTCGTGTCGGCCGGGGTGAACGACGTGGCCGTGAACAGGCGGCTGGTGTAGCCGCCGCTGATCGGGGTGCCGACGGCGCGGTAGACCAGAAACGTCGGCCCCTCCTTCTGCCGCCAGTACGGGTCCGTCTGCTCCTTCTCCGCGCTGGTCAGGGTCACGTCGCGCATGGTGATGACGCCGTGGTTGTGCGTAATCTTGAGGGTCTCGAGGGTCGTCTGCATGGTGTGGTCTCCTGTAGCGCGAGGCGTCATTGCCTCGACGGTCTAAGAATAGCGAACGTCCGGACGTTTGTCAATAGCGACCTAACCCCTTGCAAAATCAGCACCTTTCGCCGTATCTTCGGTGTGCGGCACTCCCCTCGAGTCGCCGCCATTCCCCGTTCCGGTATCCCGACGTGGCGAAATACACCCTGATCCTCGAAGACACCCCCACTGGTTCCGTCTCCATCCGCTGTGATGAGATGACCAACATGCAGGTCGCTGGCGTCGCCGCAGGCGTCGAGCCCGCCACCGCCGCCTTCGACTACGCCACCGCAATGCTCAACGTCGCCCGCGATCGCTCGAAAGGCATCAGCCGCACCGTCGAGCAGCGCCTGCGACTCGTCACCGAATAGTCACACTGCACCGATCCACGCGGATAATCCAAGAGGGAAATCCACATGCCAGCAAAGAAGCCGGGACTCTACGCGAACATCCACGCCAAGCGCGAACGCATCGCCGCCGGATCGGGTGAGCGCATGCGGAAGCCGGGCAGCAAGGGCGCACCCACCGCCGCGGCGTTCCGCCGATCGGCGAAGACCGCCAAGAAGAAGCCGAGCCGCTGATGGCTGCCAAGGTGCGCAAGGGCGTCCCGCCGGGCACGAAGATCCCGATGCCCAACGGCGGCTACCTCATCAGCAACGCGGGCGGTGGCAAGCAGCCCCGCGCAGGCCGTCCGCGGGACGAGTGGAAGGCCGCGCTCCGCGAGATGGTCTCCAACGATCAGGTCCTCGAGCACGTCCGGTTCGTGCTCCAGCAGGGGCCGGATCACCCGTTCTTCGAGCGAGCCCTGCAGTACGCGACCGATCACGGGATGGGCAAGGCGGTCACCCCGGTCGAGCACTCCGGGAGCGTCGGCCTCGTCGACCTGCTCAGCCAGTCCCACACCGACGCGTCTGAGTGAGCGCAGCCGCCGCGGCGCAGAAGCTGAAAGACTGGCGCGAAGACCCGGTCCTCTTCGTCCGTGAGAATTTCCAGACCGATCCCGAGCCGTGGCAGGCGGAGGCGCTCGTCGAGG
>Ga0315909_10001342_pt1 | contig 33188 bp, 44 predicted proteins | sample LakEriMetagenome_11_FD_203527 | JGI IMG/M metagenome (GOLD analysis project Ga0315909, IMG submission 203527) | Freshwater fungal communities from buoy surface, Lake Erie, Ohio, United States - Buoy 2 MA125 | ecosystem: Environmental > Aquatic > Freshwater > Lake | place: USA: Lake Erie, Ohio... | reverse complement strand
CGGCGATATAGAACTAGTAGTTTGCACAAGACATGATCACATTTTTAAAGAAATACTTAAAAATAACGGGCATGACGGTAAGCACGGATATTTTAATTTTGATAAAGTTACAAAAGTTGCAACACCTTACTATAGACATGACAAAGAGTTAAAACAAGCATTGATCAACAAAGACAAAACCGCGTTTAAACGATCTAGCGGAGTTTCTCCGGATAAAAGAATTGTTGCAGAACACAAAAGATATGAATACTTTGATCTACTTGAGAAGTTTATGATTAAGAGAGTACCCATTGTATCATTAAACGAATCAAAATTTTTACCATTAAATGAATCTATAGAATCGCAAATGGAAAATCTTATTAAACGTTTAGAAAATAAATAAACTACATTGGATTATAAAATGGAAGATTTAAAACAAGCTGCTAAAGTAGGATTCGCTAGTTCTTTTAGTTTTTACTTAAAGGCGCATTACTTTCACTGGAACGTAGAAGGCAGTGATTTTAAGCAGTATCACGATTTATTCGGCGGCATCTACGAAGAAGTATTTGAAAGTATCGACGTATATGCTGAACAAATTAGAGCATTAGATACATATGTTCCGGGTAGTCTTTCACGATTTAACATGTTGAGCCAAATTGACGATGCAGTCGAAGTAGCACCAAAAGAAAGAATGCTAGCGGAATTAATCGAAGACAATGAAAAACTAGTTAACATTTACAAACTTATCTTTGAATTATCTGAAAAATATAAGGAAGCAGGTTTTAGCGATTTTCTAGCCAGCAGAATTGATGCACATCGAAAGCATGGATGGATGTTAAAAGCCAGCAGTAAGGGCGTATAATGAGAGCAAAAGAATTCATCGATGAAGGCAAGAAGGGCACACTTACTAGTCGCCAACAGCAGCCAACTCGCGGCCTGCACAAATTTTCAGATGCAGATCGATGGAACGGTGATTATACACTATATAGATTAGGACTTGCAGTTGCAGGCACTGACGGGGAAATAGTACCAGACATGGACACTGAAAGCTGGATAGGAAAATCTAAATTAGCAGCACCGTATAGTAAAGCAGAAGAAGACATGTTAAAAATTGCATATAAGGTTGCAGGTGCAAATTATCAAGATTTAAATCATGGCGACTCAAACAGTCAAGAGTTAAAGAGCACAAATACAACAAGCCCTGTTGCAAACTGGATGAAAAAGAAATGAAAATAATAGATCTATTAGGCGAAAATCGATACAACCCCTTAGATTACGAACGTAATCAACAGGATCAAATGGACGCCAATAAACGTGATTTTAAACGTCGAGAAATGGAGCACGAGTTAGGTCACGAAGATCAACCCAATTTTGAAAAAAAGTTTAAATCAGTACCAGCCAATGGAGTGTATTTTTACAACGTGCAGCCAGGGAAAGAAGCTGATGCTGAAAAAGCAGGACTGTTCAGAACTAAAAGCGGCAAGTGGTATAGTCCATTCGAAAATCAACGTGCAAATATGTTCTTTGGTCGAGGAAAATTTTGGCAACCTAAATCTCAAGAAAGCGCAAGCGGCGGATCATCAGGTTCTGGTTCCGTAGCATCGGCTCCAGGAAATTCAGATAATCTAATAGTCTAAGGAATTTAAAATGATCAACGAACATAAAAAAGGTGTAAAAGCTGTAAAATACACTCTTAAAACAAAAAATCCAGTAGCCAAGGCTCACCAAACTGTAGGATCAGGATCTGGCGAGCATAAGGATAAAAAGAGATCAGCTGATCAAGTTCGTGGGCAAAAACATAAAAATAAAGAGCTTGCAGAATTTGCAGCACTGGCTCCCATTGCCGGAGCAGTAGGTAGAGCAGTTGTTGGAGGTATAGCAGCTAATGCATTAGCAAACAATAAAAAAAATGAAAACGTCGACGATGCAGAATACAACGACGAAGCAGGCATGGCTGACAACAATTTAGAAACTCTACATCGTGCAGTAGTAGGATTAGATGAATTAATCAATGCCGGCGATAATTTGCCTGAATGGTGTCAAGAAAAAATTGCAGTTGCTAAAAGCATGTTAGTTACAGTTTGGGATTATATGCAAAGTGAAGAAGATAGTTTGTCAGAAAGCTCCAAACAGGTTAACGAATTGTCTCCGGCAACATTAACTTCATATAAAAATAAAGCACGAGCCCAAGTACAAGCAAGTCCTGGAGCAACTAACTATAACGCACCAACTACTCCAAAAATTGCAAATCGTGCTCGTGGCGCAGTTAAAGCTGACAATCGTTTACATGGTTTTGGCCCTGTCAAGAAATCAACATCAAACAAAGAGCAAGGTGTGGCAGAAGAAAAAGTTAAAGGTGTGGACGGAAAGGCTTGTTGGAAAGGTAAGCGTTATGCCGGTAAGGTAAAGAAAGCCGATGGTACTTATAAAGATAAGTGTGTGCCTATGGAATCTAACTGGTACGAGTTAAGATTGCAGACAATGCTAAACGAAACTCTTAAGAAATGAGCGAATGGCGGCAAGTTAAAATAAATGCATCCCATCTGATAAAACCCTCAGATGATGATTGTATTTTGCCGCCAAACGATCCTGCATATGAATTAGCAAGAATGCAATATCTTGCGGGACTAGGTCATACTCCCCAACTTCAAGAAACTGTCGGTAACAATATAACGCACACCGCAGCAGAAAATGCAAGAATAATGCGAGAGAAAAACATAAGACCGGGAACACCAGAATGGTTCCAACTATGGTTTAGTTTGCCCTATCTTACTGGAGAGCGCAAACATGAAAGTGAATGATCTGTTAGAAAGCAGTCCAGTAAGTCCAGAAGGCAGTATAACTGACGATCTACTATATAGTAAAATCTGGATTGTTCAAACTCTAAAAAAACTTAACAAGACAAATTTCAGCACTGTATATATTTTAGGCAGTTGGTACAGTAACATGTCTATTATATTAAGCAAGCTAGGCATAACCGCTGATAAAATTATCAATGTAGACAAAAATAAAAAACATGTCGAATTAGGGAGGAAAATGGTTAGCGATGCTAACATTGAGATTCCTATAGAACACATGATAAAAGATGTAAATTTGTTAAATTACCAACAAATTGATCAAAACAGTATGGTTATCAATACCAGTATATTGGACATCGATGATTCTGCTTGGTGGGACAACATCCCCAAAGGAACTGTTGTTGTGTTACAATCAAGAAACGAAACAAATAATACACCACATGAAAAGTTATCCGATCTAGAAAACGATTTTCCTATGTCGGAAATTTTGTTTAAAGATACAGTTCAATTGGAAGATCCTGAAACAAAATATCACCGTTTCATGATAGTAGGTATAAAATAAGTTGACATTTAAATAGTAGCACGTTACAATAGTAACAAGGAGAACTACTATGAGCAAAGCATTCGGCGCCCCAGAGCAGGCAAAAATTAAACAGATCGTTTCGGAAGGAATGACTGTTATGCAGGAAATTCAAGACCTTACAGAAGGATTGAACGAAACTATCAAAGCAGTAGCAGAAGAACTAGAGGTAAAACCTAGTGTCATTCGCAAAGCAATTAAAATCGCACAAAAAGATCAATGGGATCAAGTATTCCGCGAATTTGACGATCTCGAAACTATTGTTGATATTGCAGGTCACGCTAACCGACGCGATGATTAATGAACAATATACTACAAGGAATCTTTTCTTGGATTCGAGATGACTTTAAGTCTTATCCTTTTCGCTTCACTATTGAGTTGGTTGCTTGGGCGATATCTATTGGTTGTTCAATTACAATGGCAGCAACAGTCCCAAATCCGCCGCTACTTATTCTATATCCTCTTTGGATTACAGGCTGCGCTATGTACGCTTGGGCTGCTTACACTCGTCGATCCTTCGGAATGCTCGCAAATTATCTTTTACTTACCACAATCGATGCTGTGGGTTTAATTCGAATGTTGATGTAAATATATAAGAATAAAGGTTTAACGAGCCACAAATCGTATTATGAAGGTTTGCCGGCCATAAACGGTAAGGAGAAAAAAATATGAGTTATGTCGACGCCATTTGGAATAAAGACAACGACGTCATTAAGATTGTCGAACGGGATCCAAAAAAAGGAAGAATATATCAGGAGTACCCTGCAAGATATATTTTTTACTACCCTGACCCTAAGGGAAAATATAGATCGATTCACGGCGAAAGCCTGTCAAAAGTGGTATGTAAAAACCACAAAGAATTTCAAAAAGAACAAAGAATCCACAGTAATCAACGACTGTTCGAAAGTGATATTAACGTAGTCTTTCGTACATTAGAAGAAAACTATCTAGGCAAAGAGCCTCCAAAACTAAACGTAGCGTTTTGGGATATTGAGGTAGACTTCGATCCAGAACGTGGATATGCATCACCCGATGATGCCTTCATGCCAATTACTGCCATTGCCGTTCATCTACAATGGTTGGACACATTAGTATGTCTTGCAGTTCCGCCCAAGACACTAACTATGGAACAGGCACAGGAACAAATTAAAGATTTTCCTAACACAATTCTGTTTGATAACGAAGCAGACATGTTAGATACATTTCTAAACTTAATTCAAGATGCTGATATTTTAAGCGGTTGGAACAGTGAAGGATTCGATATGCCTTATACTGTCAATCGAGTTACTAAAGTGTTGAGCAAAGAAGATACTCGTAGATTTTGCCTATGGGATCAATTTCCTAAGAAAAGGGAGTATGAAAAATATGGAAAAGCGGCTGTTACTTATGATTTGGTTGGTCGTGTTCATCTGGACAGTCTCGAGCTGTACCGCAAATACACCTATGAAGAACGCCACACATACCGATTGGATGCCATTGGAGAAATGGAAGTAGGCGAAAGTAAAACTGTTTACGAAGGCACATTGGATCAATTGTATAACAATGATTTTAAAAAGTTTATCGAATACAACAGACAAGATACTGCATTGCTGAATAAACTAGATAATAAATTAAAATTTATTGACCTAGCAAATACACTAGCACATGAATGTACAGTGTTGTTACAGACCACTATGGGTGCTGTAGCAGTTACAGAGCAGGCCATTGTAAATGAAGCACATCACCGTGGAATGATTGTTCCTAGTCGTAAGAACAGGGACGACCTTGTTGATACTCAAGCCGCAGGTGCATATGTTGCATATCCTAAAAAAGGTCTGCATGATTGGATTGGCTCAATGGACATTAACAGTTTGTATCCTTCAGTTATTCGTGCATTGAATATGGGTCCAGAGACTATTGTTGGACAGTTGCGTCAGGACTATACCAAAGCAGAAATTGAAACTAAAATTGCCAAGGGAAATAGTTTTGCAGCAGCATGGGAAGGCAAATTTGGAGCCAACGAATATGAATTTGTAATGAGTCAAGACAAGACGCACGACATCATTATTGATTGGGAAAACGGCGAAACTGATGTAATGAGTGGCGCTCAAATATTTGAGTTAATTTTTAACAGCGGCAAGCCCTGGATGCTCAGTGCCAACGGTACTATTTTCACACACGAACACGAAGGTGTTATTCCAGGATTGTTGAAACGTTGGTATGCTGAGCGTAAAGAGATGCAGGCAAAACTTAAAGCAGCCATTACTGCCGGTAATAAAATTGAAGAAGAATACTGGGACAAACGTCAGCTAGTTAAGAAAATTAACTTGAACAGTTTGTATGGTGCTATTCTTAATGCAGGATGCCGCTTCTTCGATAACCGTATTGGTCAATCTACCACTCTTACCGGTCGTGCAATTGCTAGACACATGGCTTCAAAAATTAACGAAGTAATTACTGGAGAATATGATCATGTAGGTAAGGCTATTATCTACGGTGACACTGACTCTGCATATTTTAGTGCTTATACTTCCTTAAGGAAAGAAATCGATAAGGGAGAAATTCCTTGGACCAAAGATACCGTTGTTCAACTATATGACTCTATCGCTAATGAAGTTAACGGAACATTTTCTCAATTTATGTTGGACTCATTTCACTGTCCTAAAAGTCGAGGAGAAGTTATCAAAGCTGGTAGAGAATTTGTAGCAATCAAAGGTATCTACATGACTAAGAAAAGATACGCAATTCTTTACTATGACAAGGAAGGAAAACGTCAGGACTTAGATGGCAAACCGGGCAAGATCAAGGCTATGGGATTAGATTTGAAGCGTTCAGATACTCCAGAATTTATGCAAGAATTCTTAACAGAAATTCTAACTAAGGTGCTTAATGGTGCTCAAGAAAAAGAAATTCTAGACCGTATTAGCGAATTCCGAACTGAATTTAAGGCCCGGCCAGGATGGGAAAAAGGAAGTCCAAAACGTGCCAACAACATTGCTGAATATCAAGCCAAGGAAGTAAAAGCTGGCAAAGCAAACATGCCCGGACACGTTCGAGCAGCTATTAACTGGAATACCTTAAAACGCATGAATGGTGACAAATACTCGATGGGTATTGTCGACGGCATGAAAGTTATTGTTTGTAAGGTAAAAGAAAATCCGTTAGGATACACTTCAGTAGCATATCCAGTCGATGAATTACGATTGCCTAAATGGTTTCAAGAATTACCATTTAACCACGCAGAGATGGAGGCAACTATTATCAATAACAAAATTGATAATTTAATCGGTGTGTTAGAATGGGATTTAGATTCCACAACTCAGACCAACACATTCGGTTCTCTTTTTACATTCGAATAATCTAAATGGCAATTTTAGGCAAAAAAATATTTGACATTGTTGCTAAATCTAAATAAACTAAACAAAAGGAATTAATCATGAAAGACATTTTACAAGATATCGTATCGCATACACACAATTTAGGTTTTCTTAACATTGTTAAGATTACTGGTGATGAAAAGAAAACAGCGATCGATTCAATGGCCGATGACCGTAGCGTTATCATGTATGCAGAGACTACTAATCCAAACCCAGATATGATTGGTGTATTCGGCATGCCACAACTTAACAAACTAAAGTATCATTTGGATTGCCCAGAATACAAAGAAGATGCAACTATCGAAGTTATTACTGCTGATAGAAACGGCGACACTATTCCAGTAGGACTGCATTTTGAAAATAAGACTGGCGATTTTAAAAACGACTATCGTTTTATGAACACTGACATCATCAATGAAAAACTTAAAACTATCAAGTTTAAAGGTGTTAAATGGGATGTAGAAGTAGTGCCTACACTGCAATCTGTTCAACGGTTTAACTTTCAAGCCAGTGCAAATAATGAGCACACTACATTCCTTGCCAAGACAGATAACGGTAATTTGAAATTTGTATTCGGTGATCAAAGCACACACGGTGGTGAATTTATTTTTGCAAGTGGAGTTACTGGTAACCTAAATAAAGCATGGACATGGCCGGTAAGTAGTGTGTTGAGCATCCTTAAGATTGCAGATTCTAATAATGCAAAAGTTAGTTTCTCAAACGAAGGTGCTATGCAGATCACCATGGATAGTGGTATTGCAACTTACAAGTATATTATTCCAGCACAGGCATGATAAAAGATATAGCCGGTGGTGCGTTTATTGAGGTAGGGGGTGGTACATCACCAATGCCTTACATTCCTACTAACATAGATAATCCAATGCAGGGTATGGTCCGTATTCATGGAAATGATTTGCAAGTATGGAGTGGAAGTAACTGGGTGCAAATAGCTGCCAGCTATACCACTATAAGTCTAAGCAGCAGTGCCCAATCTGCAATATCATGGGCAATGAATAAAATATCTGAAGAAGCGGCATTGGAAAAATTGTCAGAAAGTCATCCTGCTGTTAAGGCAGCATATGAAAATATGAAACGGGCCGCTGAACAATTAAAAGCAACAATAATATTGAGTAAAGATGAGCAAACAACAACTTAACCTAACACCACTACAGAAAGACTATGCTGTGTATTTGCCAGCAATTAGTAGTTTCTATAGTACATACATCGCTAAACAAAGGCTTGAAAAGTTTATTTCTGACGATCGAATTCCAGCAGGATTTGATCGTGGCATTGAAGGTATGAACTTTCTAAATCCTGAAGAAGGATATTTCACATATAAGTATGGTCTGTACTCTGCGGGTCACGCACAGTTAGACTTACAAAAGAGTATGACGCAGGAGTCAATGATCCAACAACGTGATCGCGGGAATACAATGATTCTGGGAGACTCCGGCGGATACCAAATTGGTAAGGGCGTTCTTAAGTTTGACTGGCTCGACTTTGAAGGCAAAGAAGCTACTAAAACTCGTCAAAAGATTCTTGAGTGGTTAGAACTAACTGCTGATTGGTCAATGATGCTAGACGTGCCTACTTGGGCATGTGATCACATTCACAGTCCTAAGACTGGATTGAAAACATTTGAAGACTGTCTAGACAAGACACGATTCAATAACGATTACTTCCTAATGAATCGTTTAGGTCATACTAAATGGCTTAACGTTCTTCAAGGCGGTGATTGGGACACTGCTGAAAAGTGGTATGCAGGTGTAAAAGAATTTAGCGACCCTAAAGGCAAGTATGCAGGGCGTGAAGCAGAAGGTTGGGCCTTTGGTGGTGCTAACATGTGCAAGATGGATATTACTCTCAAGCGTATGATGACGCTTAGAGAAGATGGTTTGCTGAAGGGCAAAAACTGGATCCACTTCTTGGGTACAGCGCAACTTGACTGGAGTTGTTACTTAACGTTAATTCAAAGACAAATTAGGAAACATATCAATGAAGAGCTTACCATATCTTTTGACTGCGCCTCACCGTTCATCGCAACAGCGCACGGACTTGTCTACACAAACGCAGTCCACACGCCAAAAAGGTGGAGTGTTATTATGGACAAGGCCCCAGACAACAAAGCACTTGCAGGAAGCGACATTCCATTCCCATTCGAATCGTCAATCGGCAGACGCTTAACAATGGCAGACATTGCCTATTATGATTTAGGCAAACGCAAAACTGATGCAGAGTTAAATGGTGCTAAGTTTGATCACTTGAATACAGAACACTATCATGTTGTGCCTAGACTTAATAAACTAGGTAAGATTCCTAATAAAACATCTTGGGATAGTTTTGCCTATGCATTAATGATGGGTCACAATGTAGAATGTCATATTGTTGCTGTACAACGTGCTCAACAGTTAATGGACATTGAAATTGCAAAGACTAAAGATAAGTTAACTTGGAAACATTGGAAGAAGGTCAAAGCTAGCGATATGAGCGACGAGTACAGTGATTGGGTTCCACGTAACATTTTGTATTTTAGTTCTTTTATCGAAGATCTATTTAATACTAAATCCAAAGAAGAAGCATTTGCCATTATCGACGATGCTGGCCCATTTTTACGCAGTTTGGAAGGATCTCGTTTGCAAGGTGGACCTGCCCAAAATACTTTCAATGGACTGTTTGAAATCGAAACGGTTACCAAATCTGCAGAAATCGATTTAGAAAATCCGGACGATGACGAGCTACGTGCATTAGAAAAAAGTATTGACATCTAATATAAAGTCTGCTATAGTTAACATATGAAACGAGATTATGATACTGGTATTAAAGAAGAAGTGATATTCTTTACTGGCACCGAAATTGAACATACTCCTGCATACGGACTCAAAACTCTGTTTGTAGTAGGTGTTCAACCTGTAGAAACTATTGCTATAAACTTGCAAGGTTGCGAGCATATTTTCTTTGGTGCAAATCACAGCTTCAATCCTGCCTTCAATGATTACGACGGTTGGAAGGCCTGGGAAGATATGATCGAATTCTTCCTAGAAAAAGGTTATCTATGCAGTCTTGACATTCCACTAAGTGCAGTGGAAGAATTTCACGATGGCAGTCTAAACGAACATTCAAATTTTATTCCTCAAATTCGTGTGCCTATTCCATATGTAAAACTTTGGAATTATAATACGATGATTAAAATTGACGACAAAGATTTTAATGCAACTAACCCTGGTGTGTGGAGTCACAGTTTGCACACACTAATGGATCGTAAAAATTTTACAGACTGGTCACAATATAAAAACGATAAGATTATCAAATGACAAATACATATATTAAAATTCGTACTGAATTTCAAGGATTTCACTTTTATCCGAACGCAGGATCAATTGATCCTCGTATTCAGTTTTTAGAAAACGAACATCGTCACATGTTCAAAGTTGAAGTAAAAATTTCAGTCACTCATCTTGATAGAGAATTAGAATTCTTCCTTGTCAAGTGGGCATTACAAGATTTTATCAAAGCAGGTAATCAAAATCATAAATCCTGCGAAATGATAGCAACAGATATTTTGCAGAACCATTTAATTCCCTCATACGGAACTAATCGATCTTACGAGATTGTAGTCTCCGAAGACGGCGAATCAGATGGTATTGTAGAGTATATTCCAACTTTATCAACAACTTCCAATTAAGGAAAAAACATGGCACAACCTGCCTATATTCAAAAAACTCTCCGCATGAAACCCGAAGTATCTAAAATCTTCGACGACTTAGAAGCATGGCTCGACCACTGCCGATTTAATCTATTAGATTTTAATCCTGCAGACTTATATCGCTCTCAAGAGTATCGGTATTTTTCAAATCGTGGTAAGCCGCGTGAAGGATACAAGGGTAAGAACCCACGCTACGAAAATCGAAACAATGGCGAACGTTTTTCTAATTGATTTAGAGGCTGTTTCCACTCGCTATACAGGTGAGTGGAAACTTCACGTTCCTTCTCTACTTAAAAAGGCAGGACACAATGTTCAAATTATCTCTGGCCCTACAGATATTCCTGCTGCCACTACGCCTGGTGCTTTCCTTAATTTTGGCGGTACCAACATATATAAGGCAGCACAGGTTGAACACATGGGTAGGCTATTTTGCAACGGAGCCGTTTGCCCAGGTGATCATTTTGTATTCACTGATGCTTGGCACCCTGGTATCATCAATCTCAAATACATGGCCGGGCTTCTCGGAATTCCTGTAACTATCCACGCTCTTTGGCATGCTGGCAGTTATGATCCCCAAGACTTCCTAGGACGTCTTATCGGGGATGCTCCTTGGGTACGTAATGCCGAGGCTAGCTTCTTCCATGCTATTGATCACAACTACTTTGCTACAGACTTTCATATCAATTTGTTTCTAGAAAATTTATTAAAAGTCGATGCTCGAACAGGTCGTATTCGCTATATGGCTAATGGTGATATTGTACGAACAGGATGGCCTATGGAGTATATGGACAATACTTTGACAGCATACAAGAACATGCCTAAGCGTGATCTTATTCTGTTCCCGCATCGTATTGCTCCAGAGAAACAAGTTGAGATCTTCCGCAATCTAAAAGAACATTTGCCACAGTATGAATTTGTTGTTTGTCAGGATCAACAACTGACTAAAAATGAATATCATAATTTGCTAGGCGAAGCTAAGTTAGTGTTTAGTGCTAATCTACAAGAAACTTTGGGCATTAGTTGCTACGAAGGTGCGTTAGTAGATGCTATTCCTATGGTGCCGGACAGACTAAGTTATACTGAAATGTATTATGATACTTTTAAGTATCCTAGTAAATGGACTGAATCGTTTGCAGCATATGAAGAACATAGGCCTAATCTATGTTTTGCTATTATGCAACACATGGACAATTATCATAGCAGGGTTCCTACTATTCGCAAACAAGTTGCCGATCTAACTGAACGATTCTTTAGTGCAAATAAATTATTGGAGAATTTAAAATAATGTTTAAAGAAAAAACAAAAATAGGAATCGTAGGATTAGGATTTGTAGGTACTGCTGTTCGTGACAGTTTAGATGATTTATTTTGCGAATTGGTATTAGTTGATCCTCCAAAAGGACTGCCTAATACCTATAAAGATTTAGAAGATTGTGAGGGAGTATTTGTATGTGTACCCAGCCCATCAAAAGATGACGGAAGCTGCGACACTACTATTCTCGAATCAGTATTAGAAGAATTGAAAGACTTTGCAGGTGTCATCATTAGTAAAACTACTGCACCTCCAAACGTATACGAACGTTTATCAATAAAACATAAAAATTTAGTTCATGCTCCGGAATTTTTAACGGCTGCAAATGCCAGTAGAGATTATGCACATGGCAAATTTGCCATCATCGGTGGTTCAATTCCTGCTTGGATTAGAGAAGCAGAACGTCTTATTAGAATGGGACAAAAACTATTAACAGATATAAAATATTGCACACCGGCACAGGCAAGTTTTGCCAAATATACAATTAACTGTTTCTTAGCTACCAAAGTTGTGTTTATGAATGAGATATTTCAATTGTGCAAAAACACAGGAGAAGATTATAATAAAATTGCAGAATTAGTGCAATTAGATCCTCGACTAGGAAATAGCCATTTTAGAGTCCCAGGTCCAGATGGCGCATTAGGATTTGGCGGTATGTGTTTTCCTAAAGACACGTCTGCATTAATAAGATATGCAGAATGTCATGATGCAAATCTCAACGTAATAGACTCCGCAGTAAAAAAGAATTTACTGCTGAGGTTGACCAACTTGCCTAAATAAAGTTACAATGTACAAAAGTCATCCACGACAATAACTCGGAGAAATTATAATGGATACAAGTAAGAACCTATCGCAGGTAATTCGTAATAGAATGCGTAGCGATAACAAACGTTTCTGGGCAGGAGACAACATTAGCGAATATGTTGATGACAATGTGTTGCCAGAACTAATTGACGAAGCAACTGCGGCATTTGAACAAGTGCTAGATACATTGCTAATTGATCGTGAAAATGATCCTAACTCAAAAGGTACAGCACGCCGGTTGGCTAAAATGTATTTCAACGAAATAATGGCAGGTAGATATGAACAAGCACCAGACGCAACAGCATTTCCAAATGATTCGCAGGACCGCTACGAAGGTATGCTGGTTGTTCGTAGTGAGCTTCGCAGTATGTGTAGTCATCATCACCAACCCGTTAGTGGCGTTGCTTATATTGGCATTTTGGCTGCTAACAAACTTATTGGATTATCAAAGTACACACGAATCGCCCAGTGGTGTGCAAGACGAGGGACTCTCCAGGAGGAACTTTGTAATGATATTGCTAGGGAAATCCAAAAAGCAACAGACGCAACAGACGTAGGCGTTTATGTACAGGCTGTTCATGGATGCTGTGAGAATCGCGGCATCATGGCACATAGTTCATTGACACAGACTACTGTGTTAAAAGGTGCATTTAAAGACGATCAAAGTACAAAGAAAGAATTCTTTGATAACATTAAATTGCAACAAGACTTTGCTCCGAGGTAATATTATGGCATTTTGGATTGTTAAAACACACTATAAAAAATCATGCGAACAGCATGAACACTATGTTCAACGCAACGGCACAGGGCGAATTACGGTTAAAGACGGATACCGTTTTTGTACTTTCAGAGTAGAAACTGAAGACGATAATTTTCCAGAGTTTGAGTTTGTTCAAGTACCCGGCGGCGATGGTAAAACTGACAGCTTAGATATGTATTCATGCGAAGCTAACAACATTATCAGTTCCGAAATGATCGATATGTTCGATGGCGGTTGCTGGGGTGATACAGAAATTGAAGGCATCGAAGATGACAACGAAATTGAAGAGTTACAAGAATTTATTGACGAAAACGGTGCTTATGCGTTAGAAGATGAAGGTGATTGGTACTTGGAAGATACCGAAGTTTATATCTGGGGCCCAATTGAAGTTACCAACGAAGACGACGAAACTAATATTCGTATTATCATTGCAGACGAAGATGGCAATGTAAGTGATTTCAAGGAAGACTAATGTCTAAAGTTTATCTAATTAAACCGTTACATAAGAAAAGCATTTGCTGGCACATTGAAATGTTCCGCGAAAATGCGGACGGTAGTATCAGTTGGTTTAACATTGATGATCACTATCGTTGGGGACAAGGCTTTGTTGAAGAAGAACTTGACTGCAATTTGCCTTACGAGGGAGACGAGCAGGCCCATGCTAAAACAGATTGCGGCTGGGGTGCAGAATTAGATGACCAACATGCTTGTTGGTTCGATTTTAGTGATGACATTAGCGAAGAAGAACAAGAAGAAATTAAGCGGTGTTATTTAGAAGGCGATGGTAATGAAGAATTTGAACGATCAGGTGCTGCCTGGTTATTTGATGCAGAGCACGATTGGCAACTCGAAGATGAATATCTAGTAATCGATGCTCCGTATCAAGTAGATCTATGTGAGGACGACGGTACTGTAATCGAAGAAAATGTTAAATTAAAATCAAGGCCTGCTCCTAGCAATCAATGGCCTTTTTAAAAAGGAAAAATAATGGCAACACGTAAAAAGAAATCAGACAGTGCAATTTTGGACATGCCCGGAACTACAGGTTCTGCTAAAATTATTCTGCCCAAAGTGGAAAAGGGCAGTCATTTAACTGTGACTACATACCCGGACGGTCGCACTGAATTAGAATGGGACGACGAAGCATTGACAAGAGACGTCAGAGCTGCTATACTAAAAGCGGAAAGCGCAATTCCCGCAAAAACTACCACTCGTAAAAAGAAAGCAATCAAAGATGAAGGTTCTGCTTAAACTTCTAGAACTGCTAGATCGGAAACGTATTGTAATGGATCGTGTGAACAGCGAACCTTACTTAGAACGTTACTATCTCTTTCTTAAAGATAGGAAGCGATTTCCATTCAATGTATTCTTACACAAGTTTCTTAAGTCAGATCCAGATGATGTACATGATCATCCATGGCCTTACGCTACTCTAATACTTAAAGGTGGTTATTATGAATGGACTCCTAACTTTGATTCACAAGGTGCCAAGATCAGTGAAACACGGCATTGGCGTGGTCCTGGGCACTTCCGTATTTGCCCTGCTAATAGCTATCACCGTGTTGAGCTTAAAGAAGGAACAGACTGCTGGACAATGTTCATGCCTGGTCCACAACGTAGAGAATGGGGTTTCCTAGTAAACAACAAATGGGTACACAATGAAACGTACCTAACAGAAAGAGCAAATAATGGATAATAAACTACACGAAGTAATGAACATCCTCAGTGAGGAATGTGCAGAAGTAATTCAAGCAGTAAGTAAATGTCACCGATTTGGTTTAAACAATTTTAAACCCGGTAAGCCGTTGACTAATGCACAGCACTTAGAAGGTGAAATTGGGGATGTACTTGCTATGGTAGATCTGTTAAAATCTTATAGTATTATAACAGAAGAAGGTCTTAACACTGCCAAGCAGGCTAAGATCGAAAAATTAAAACAATGGTCAGGAATTTATGAATAAAATTAAAATATCAGAACTTTTTTACAGTATTCAAGGTGAAGGAAGGTACATGGGAGTACCTTCCGTCTTCTTACGTACATTTGGATGTAACTTTAAATGTCAAGGGTTTGGCATGTCTCGCGGAGAATTGAGTGCAGAAGCCGAAGACATTGCAAAAGCTCACAAGATTACACCCTATGCAGACTACAAGATGTTACCACTAGTTAGTACAGGTTGTGACAGCTACGCCAGCTGGATGCCCGAATTTAAAGATCTAAGTCCTATGCTGACTACTGATGCTATTGCAGATCGTATTATGGAAATTATTCCGCACGGTGAGTGGAAGGATGAGCACTTGGTTATCACTGGAGGTGAGCCATTGTTAGGTTGGCAAAAAGCCTATCCAGAACTTCTGAATAATCCAAAGATGGCAGGTCTCAAAGAGATTACATTTGAAACCAACGGCACTATGCGTCTAACAAAAGAATTTAAAACATATTTAGGTATGTGGCAAAATCAAGACCATAAGCTAGAAAGAGAAGTTACATTCTCAGTTAGTGCCAAACTTCCATGTTCCGGAGAACCGTGGGACGATGCTATCAAACCAGATGTTGTTTGCAATTATGAAACTGTAGGCACTGTATATCTAAAATTTGTTATTGCTACTGAACAAGACTTTGCAGATGCTGAATGTGCTATCGGTGCGTATCGTGCTGCCGGATTCAAAGGTCATGTATATCTAATGCCAGTTGGTGGAGTAGAAAGTGTCTATTCCCTAAACAATCGACGTGTGGCAGATTTGGCCATGCGAGCAGGCTTGCGATATAGTGATCGTTTACAAGTTCCATTGTTTAAGAATGAGTGGGGTACATGATGAAAAAATTTATTAAAAAAATATTCGGAATTGATAAACTAGAGCAGGCTACTGTCGAAGCAGAAAAAAAACTTCAGGAAGCTACTGAAAGAGCTGCCAAAGTAATTGCAGATGCCGCAGAAGCAGAAAGATTATCTAAACTGAGTCCAAAAGAGTTAGCAACCGAACGCAATGAATCTTATATTGCTGTATTGGATACCAAAGTCAATAAGGACAATGTTAAGAATGGATTTTTTGAACTTGACTGGAACGAGCTTTTTATAGTAGAATTAAGACTAGCAGGTTATTACGGTGAAACAGATGAAGAAATTGTCGACAAATGGTTTCAAGATTTGTGCCGGAATATCGGAGCTGAATCAGGAGTTGATATGGACCGGAGAGGTTCGGGCTATATCAATGTTAACAACTTAGGCCAAGGCAAATCAGAGATCAGCTAATGACATATATTCTAGTAGATACAGCAAATACATTCTTTCGTGCAAGACACGTAGTTCGAGGCAATGCCGACGAAAAAGTCGGCATGGCTATGCATATTATTCTTAACTCGGTTAAGAAAGCATGGAAGGACTTTAACGGAACTCATGTTATCTTTGCATTGGAGGGGCGTAGCTGGCGAAAGGATCACTATGCACCTTACAAAAGACAACGAGCCGAAGCTAGAGCAGCACACAGCCCTAGAGAAGCAGAAGAAGAAAAACTGTTTTGGGAAACATTTGATCAATTTAAAGACTTCATTGAAACTAAAACTAATTGCACAGTTCTTAGACATGCACAACTAGAAGCAGACGATCTCATTGCAGGTTTTATTCAAAGTCACCCGAATGACAATCATGTAATTATTTCAACAGACGGAGATTTTGCACAACTAATTGCTCCTAATGTGAAACAATATAACGGAGTATCGGGTGTCACAATAACACACGAAGGATATTTTGACGAAAAAAATAAACCTGTTATTGACAAAAAAACTAAAACAGTTAAGCCTGCTCCTGAACCAGAATGGATGCTTTTTGAGAAGTGTATGCGCGGTGATACAAGCGACAACATCTTTAGTGCATACCCAGGTGTAAGAGAAAAGGGCACAAAGAATAAAATAGGTTTGCGCGAAGCATTTTCCGATCGTGACAACAAAGGCTACAATTGGAACAACATGATGTTACAACGTTGGACTGACCACGAAGGTGTCGAACAGCGAGTTAAAGAGTGCTACGAACGCAATAAATTGCTGTGCGATTTGGCTGCACAGCCCGAAGAAATTCGAAAAATTATTAACGAAACTATCACTACAGAATTAAACAAAGAGAAAAATATCTCACAAGTAGGAATTAGATTGTTAAAATTTTGTGCAGAATATGATTTACAACGAGTTAGTGATAATGTGCAGGCATATGCAGATGCACTAAATGCAAGGTATACAAAATGAATGCAGTTGCTAAAGTATTAGTCCCAAATAAAATTTGGATAGTCGAAGACGGTGGAAAGAAACTAGGAACTTTGAATAAAGAAAAGAAAGGTTTTAGTTTTTATCGACGCGGAGAAAAGATAGATCTAGTATCAAAAGAAGATATTAAAAATCAATTTGGTGACGATGTAACTAAGGAAGTTGAAAAAATCGTCAAAGTATCTAAGACTAAAACTACTACCGAAAATAGTGTTTACGAATTTTTATGTAGTAGCAAACCACATAATCCTGTATATAATATTAAGAAAAAACTTCCAATCTATTCTAAGAGCGGCAAAAGTAAAAGTTTATATTGTGCAGGATATTATGTTATACAGTTTCGAAAAGGTTGGGTTAAAAGTTTCTGTCCTAAACTGATTACATTAGAACGGTATGCATTTAAAGGCCCTTTTAAAACAGAAGAAGATATGAAACAAGCACTAGTGCAGTTGAGCAAAGATAAATGAATAATTTAAACACATTTCCAATAGAAATCTTTTTAGAAAAGGCCAGAATTGCCTTAAAAACTAATCAAAAGAGTCTAAATTTAGACATAAAAGATGTAGAAGCATTGTATGATTGTCTTGCGGTAACTATGACACGGTTAGCCAATACTAGCCAAATTGGACAAACTGTACAACAAATTGACGGAAACATTTCTATTAAAATGGACGGCGGTCAACTTTAATCAAACTTCTAATAAATATATGCGTATAAAATCGGAGATACGCATATGTCTAGGCCTAAGCCAAAGGTATTATTAGAAGTTACAAATAAAAAAACCTATAAAACAGAACAGGTTTTAGAGGCTGATGCTATCTGGGCTGTATTCTATAAACTAAAACCTGTAAACTTAAAAACAACCAGTATTATTGCCCAACAATTGGGTCCTAAATATAAAAAAGTAAGTTTTTCAAATAGCGGACATGCATTTAATCTTGCTGAAAAACTTAATAAATTATTCAATTGCAAAGACTTTGCAGTGGTTAAGTTGACTACCGGAGAACAGGTAGATTTAAATGGATCAAAAGACTCAATTAACTAAGACTCTTCTTGAACAACTAGAGATTTCAACTGACCAAAAATCATTAAAAGATTGGTACAGACTTTGGTGGGTAAACCCAAGGCCTAATAATTTTCAAAGTATGCGCCTAACTGATAGAGGGTGTGAGGATTTTGAAGAGAAATTAAAATTAAAAACATATAAAATTATATTCCCAACACCTTTAGAAACTGTTACAAATCAATTTATTTTAGATCTAGAAAGATTTATAGACGGTCCGTATTTTGTTTCCAGAAATTATATCAAAGTGTTTACGGAAAAAATGGCTATCCAATTGGTACTTTTTAGCGGAGATCTCCAAAAGTACACACTAGCTAAAACAATGTCGCAAAAAAACAACAGTTCTAACTCTTGACAACTTTCAATATTTCAGCTACAATAGTAACAACTTAACAAGTTTCCGTCCGCTGTTTAATTTTTGAAAGGTATAAAATGGCTGAAAAAATGAGTGCTAATCGCACCGTTACCCCAAACGAAGCAAAACGTAGTCTTCGTAAATGTGTTAAAATCCAACGTCCCGTGTTTATGTGGGGTCCCCCAGGTATCGGTAAGTCTGATATTGTTAAACAAATCGGTGACGAATCTGATCGCGAAGTTATTGACGTTCGACTGTCATTGTGGGAACCTACCGATATCAAAGGTATTCCATATTACAATTCCAATTCTAATACAATGACTTGGGCCCCTCCAGCAGAACTGCCCACTGATCCGGAATCTACTGCAATCTTGTTCTTGGACGAGTTAAATTCTGCGGCTCCTGCTACACAGGCGGCGGCATTCCAGTTGGTGCTTAATCGTCGTGTAGGTACTTATGTACTGCCCAAAGGTGTTGCAATTGTTGCCGCAGGTAACCGTGAAACTGACAAGGGTGTAACTTATCGTATGCCTGCTCCGTTGGCTAATCGTTTCGTCCACTTGGAACTTAAAACTGATTACGAAGATTGGATGCAATGGGCTACTAACAATCGTGTTCACGAACAGGTTGTTGGTTATGTTGGTTTTGCAAAACAAGATCTTTACGACTTTGATCCAAAGAGTTCAAGCCGTGCATTTGCCACTCCACGTAGCTGGTCATTTGTTAGCGAGTTGTTGACAGATGACGATCTAGATGAAGGCACATTGACAGATCTAGTAGCTGGTGCTATCGGTGAGGGCCTTGCTGTTAAGTTTATGGCTCACCGTAAGGTTGCTAAACAAATGCCTAAGCCCGAAGACATTTTGTCGGGTAAGGTAGCCAAATGCGATATCAAAGAAATCTCTGCAATGTACTCTTTGACCATTAGTCTGTGCTACGAGCTTCAAGAGGCTGACCGCAAGAAGGCCAAGAACTGGGACGAAATGGCAGACTGCTTCTTCAAATTCATGATGGATAATTTCCCAACTGAATTGGTTGTTATGGGTGCTAAGGTTGCATTGACTAATTACAACTTGCCATTTGATGCCTCAAAGTTGAAGCATTTTGATAAGTTCCATGACAAGTATGGAAAATACATTATCCAAGCAATGGAAGGATAAAATTGGGCCCTTCGGGGCCCTTTTTACTTGCTATTTTTTCATTTTGAGTATATAATTGTTATTGCTTTGTAAAGGAATATATCATGTCTAACACTGTAATGAAACAGGAAAAAGTTAAAAAGTCTGCCGCGCCAAAAGAATTTTCTCCAGCAGAAAAAAATAAAATTCTGGATAAGCTAATTACAGCACGAGTAGGTCTGCTGTTGCGTCATCCTTTCTTTGGCAATCTTGCCACTCGAATGCAACTGATTGATGCATCTGACTGGTGCTCAACACTGGCTACAGATGGTCGCAATTTTTATTACAACAACGAATTTGTTGACAAACTCAAACCCAAAGAAGCAGAGTTTGGCTTTGCACACGAAGTTCTTCACAATGTGTTTGATCACATGGGACGCCGCGAAGGCCGTGATCCCCAACTGTCTAATATTGCGGCTGACTATGCGGCTAACCAAATTCTTAAAGATGAGAAGATTGGCGAAGTGCCTAATTTCATCAAGATCTATCAAGACAACAAATACCGAGGCTGGAGCTACGAACAGATTTATAATGAGCTGTACGAAAAAGCTGAAAAGATTGATTTGAGTCAACTTGGCGAATTGCTCGACGAGCACCTGGACGGTGAAGGCGATGGTGATAGCGAAGGAGAAGATGGAGATAAACAAGGCAAGGGTCGTCCTACATTGACTGCCGAAGAAAAGAAACAGATCCGTGACGAGATCAAAGAGGCTATGATTGCGGCGGCACAAAGTGCAGGCGCTGGCCGAGTACCTGCTTCCCTTCAAAGACTTATTACAGATTTTACAGAACCTAAAATGGACTGGAGACAGATGCTTCGAATGAATATTCAAAGTATTATGAAGAGCAATTTTAGCTTCAGTCGTCCTAACCGCAAGAGCCAACATTGCGGAGCCATCTTGCCAGGCATGATGAATGAAGAAACTATCGATGTATCTGTAGCAATTGACATGTCAGGGTCTATCTCAAATCAACAGGCTATGGATTTCTTGAGCGAAGTCAAAGGTATTATGGATGAGTATCAAGATTTTAAACTAGATCTTTGGTGCTTCGATACAGAAGTGTACGGATATAAACAGTTCACAGGCGACACTGCCGATGAAATTATGGAATACGAATGCAAAGGTGGCGGTGGAACAGATTTTGATGCCAACTACGATTTTATGAAACATGAAGGCATTGAACCAAAACGTTTTATTATGTTTACAGACGGGTATCCTTGCGGCAGTTGGGGTGACGAAAATTATTGCGAATCATTGTTCATTATTCACGGAAATGATTCCATAATTGCACCATTCGGCCAGACCGCGCACTATAAATAAAAGACGTATAAAGTAGGTATATTATGGCATTAATAAGAGGAACAGTTAATCCGTTAAATGTTCTAGGGGTGCGTATTGTTACGCACATACCTTTTCATTTTGCAAAAACGTATACCGAAAATACGAGATATATGGCAGAGATCGACCAATGGATTTATGTTAATTTAAACAGTCGATACTGTGTCAAAAAATCTCATATGTTAGATAAAAATAGTAAAATAGCAGAAGTATGCGAAATTGGGGTCGAGGATCCTAAAGAGCTTACTATGTTAAGTTTAGGATGCCCGTTCCTATATAAAAATTAAGGAGATATTATGGAAAATCAAGAAACTCAAGAAACCCAACAGCCGCAAGGCCCAGATCTTACAATTACAGATCTTCAAAATATTAGAGCTATTATTGACGCCGCAAGTCGTCGTGGTGCTTTTAATGCCGGTGAAATGGCCGCTGTGGGTAATACGTTCAATCGTCTAGATGCATTTTTAAATGCTGTGGCACCGGCTGAACAAGCACCTACAGAATAAATTAAAAAGGAAATAACATGAAACATGTTGGTAAAATGAAAAATAACTCTGCAAGAGTTGCAGTAGTGTACAGAACACTACCTGGAGATCATACTAGTTGTCTTGTTGTAGGAACTCACGGACTCGGCGACAGTTATCACGATACGTTGATGAATGTAATCGAAGGCGACAGCGGGCAACAAGCAAACGAATTAGCCGATATTCTTTCGGCTAGAAGATTTCCAGATGGATCTAACATGTTAGGTTATCTTCACTCGAACAAGCACCTTATTAAAGTAAAAACAAGTATGGTGATGATGACTCCGGATGCACAAACACAAATTCCGTTAGACGAGCTAAATGCAATCATTGCAGATCAAAAAGGAATTTCTCTAGAAGATCTTGCAGTGTCAGATGGTGCTCAGAAAAAAGCAGAAAAGAAATCTGTTGCTAAAGAAGAGTCCTCTATTGTTATTACAGACGATACTGGTCAGAGTCTAGACCTAAGTCCCGCAGAATTGAGAAGTAAGGCTGATGCATTGTTTAAGCAAGCTCAACAACTTCGAAAGAAAGCAGACGAAATCGATCCTCCCAAGAAAAAAGAGAAAGTAGAAAAAGTCGTTGCAGAATGATCAACTGTATTGTGGCAGTAGAGCGTAGTCAGGGTATTGGATTTAATGGTCAAATGCCCTGGCCTCACCTTAAAGGTGATATGCAATGGTTTAGACAACTAACTACTGGTAATGTTGTTATCATGGGATCAACTACATATGACAGTTTAGGTAAATCGTTACCCAATCGTGTCAACGTAGTAATCAGTAGAAAACGTGAATTAGGCGATCATACGTTTAGCGACTGCGGAGAAGCATTAGATTTTTGTTCAGTAGAGTACCCCGATAAGGATATATTCATCATTGGCGGAAGTGCCGTTTATCAGCAATACTTAGATATTATTGATAGATTTTATGTAACAGAAATTGATGCCGACTATGAGTGTGATAAGTTTTTTGATCTTTCTTATGTAAAAGAAAACTTTACAAAAGTCAAAGAACATGCTACAGTTACTGATCCAGTAAGATATACAATGAAAGAATATAACATATGAAACATCCAGAACACGCTTATCTAAATGCACTAAAAGATATTTTAGAATCCGGAGAGCACCGGCCAGATCGTACAGGTGTAGGAACTATCAGTAAATTTGGAGTGCAAATGCGTTTTGATTTAGCGGCTGGATTTCCGGCCGTTACTACTAAAAAACTCGCATGGAAGGCAGTAGTATCTGAATTACTTTGGTTCATCGAAGGCAGTGGTGATGAGAATCGTTTGAGAGAAATTTTACACGGTGAACGTTACACTGACAAGAAAACAATTTGGTCAGACAATGCAACTGCACCTTATTGGGTAGAAAAACGACTTCAGCGACACGCCGGCGATCTAGGTAGAATTTATGGAGTTCAATGGCGCAAATGGCGTAAACCTTTGGTACGTATTAACAAAGTTGTATTACAAAATCACGATCAGTTGATTGAATTAATTAACGGAATTAAGGAAGATCCTTACAGCCGAAGACATATTATTTCAGCATGGAATCCCGGAGAACTAGACATGATGGCTTTGCCGCCCTGTCATATGATGGCTCAATTTTATGTTAGCAACGGTAAACTAAGTTGCCAAATGTATCAGCGTAGTGCAGATATGTTTCTTGGCATGCCTTTTAATATTGCATCTTATGCATTATTCACTCATATGGTTGCACAAGTATGCAATTTAGAAGTTGGTGAATTAATTATTGCTGTTGGAGATGCGCACATCTACGAAAATCACGTAGAGCAAGTAAAAGAGCAACTATCTAGAAAGCCCTTGCCGTTGGCCGAACTTAAATTAACTGACGATATCGATGTTATCACACACTTCGAAATGTCCGATATTACATTAGAAAATTATCAAAGTCACGAGCCAATTAAGGCAGACATGGCTGTTTAAACTTTAATTTCTATTAGTCCAATTTCATTGGATGAGTAATCTTGCATTGCTCTTCCAATTACAGAGTTTGGATCAGCCTGCTTCTTACCTGATGTAGCAACTCCCGGAGTATTACTGGTAATAAGCAGGTCTCCCTTTTTAATTTCGCCGATTACCTTACAAGGTATTCTACCAGTCAATGCAATATAGGGATGCGTTTCGTCATTGCCTGCAGAAGAATTCAGTTTGAATGCAGGTGCAGTGCTAACAACTCCAGCAACAGCAGTATCACCTAAAGATTGACTAATTGTTACTTCCTTATTGCCACCTAATACCAAAACAGTGCCAGGTTCGTATACTGCATCTGCTTCGTATCTTTCTGCCAAGTCGGCATAGGTTGCGTTTAATGTAGATCCAGAACTTAATGACCAAGCACCTTCAATAATGCCAGGTGTAGAAGGTGATCCCGAACTTATAAATGTAATATCAGTTAGTTGAGTGATCTCACTTGCAATATCGTTAATTGCAGAAGCTAATAAAAAATCAGTAGAGGGGCGCCCGGCTAACTTTTCAGAATCGGCAGCAGTTCCCCAAAAAAATGATTCGCTGTCTGAAGAAACTCCAGTTAACGGATCTGCTCCTATTAACGTTATCCCCTTAACTATTTTAGTAGTTTCTGCATAAGTAGGATCAGTTGTTTTAACATCAAAAGTTTGATCAGAAATAATTGCAACTGTTGCTTCACCAATTACTAATTTAATAATGTCGTAAGTAACTTCTGTGCTAGATACTACTTCTGTAGTAGTTAGTGTAGATCCCGAGCCTGGGCCAGACGTTGTAGTGCTAGGACCTATTAATCTAAAAGTATCACCATGTTTTAAATATAATTTAAAGTTTACAGAATCAAACCAAAATTCATTATCAGATAAATCAACTGGACGAATTGCCGAAATAGTGGTAGGTAAAACTTGACTCCATTTAGATCCGTTATAAACTTTTAATTTTTTGTTAAGAGTATCATACCATATTTGACCAGTCAATGCCTTTGAGGGTGCAGTTCCATTAGCAAAATTTTCTAACAACTTAACTAAGTTATCATTTACTATCTGTCCATATCCAGCATAGTTTTTACCTACTAATTGTAAATCGGTTGCTAAATTTAATTTACCATCTTCAATAGTAGTTAATCGCACACCGTTTGTTTTATATATTGTATATGGCATTCATGTTCCCCAAATTTTAAAATATTTACTGATTAGATTACTTTTATGATGAAGGCCAATGCAACATATGGATTTGTAATATCTACAGAACTACTACCTGCATTAGAAGTATTCCCAGTAAAAGAATGTATATGATTAGTTGATTCTCCGGCTGTGGTAAATGTATGATTGTGCGTACCAGCCTGGGACGTCTGCCAAATTTGGCCACCGCCACCTAATACAGATCTAGCATCATAATTAAAAGGAGCAACAGGAATAGCAGTCCATCCACCTTGGTTATCTGCATTAAACAATTGATCATCTCCAGGAAACACATGATGATGAAGTCCTGCATTGGTAGTGATGCCGCCGTGAGTATGTCCTCTATCGTTAGCTGTTGTTGATCCAGAAATTCCATGAGAGTGTAATGGTATTTCAGTTAGCGTCCTAGTGCCTCCTGCTATCAATACGTCGTAGGTGTTTCCTGCACCCATAACAAATCTGTCTCGTAAATCGGGTATAGGTTGACCATTTATAGACGCCCCCGAATTACCATCGCATAATGCCCATCCAGCAGGGATAGTCTCTAATATGCCGCTCCACATTATTATAGAACCTTTAGGCAACACACTATGAACATATGCAGTAGTAGCCGGAGTTTCACCTATATTAGTTAAATTAGGTGTGGAAATATCTGCAAAAGGTCCAATAGATTTAAATCCTGTTGAAGTTTTAACATAAATTTGATCTTGTGCAGTGTTGAACCACAATTGACCCTTTATAGAATTACCTGGTTCCGAATTATTTGAAAAATTTTCAAGGAGTTTTACAAAATTTTCATTTTGATCCTTACCAAATTCGGGAACATTTTTTCCAATTAGAGCAATACTTGTTTTAGTTTTATCGGTTAGGCCAGGCGCTAGAGATAACACCAAAGTTCCGTCAGTTTTTCTAATTTGATATGTCATTCTAAATCCTTAATTAGGGTATATTTCTAAACCAAGTCCATATTTTGGGACTACCAGTTACTCTAAATTCTTTTACTGTATAAGTTGAAACAGTAGCAGTTGTTAATACACCCGATGTTACTGAAATATATTGCAATACATCTGTTGGTGCACCAGCAGGCCAATCTGAAACTGTAGTAGAAGTAGTGACTACGTTAATAGGAACATTTCTTACCGTTACTTGATTAGTTACACACAATACTCTTGCTCGGGTTCCTAATGCTAAATCGTATGCCGATTCGTTAGAATAAGGAGCAATGTTTGCATTTGTAGGTGGTAACAATTTTTCTAATATGTTAGGAATTTCTATGTTATCCGGGTTGGTCATATAAGTAATGTCCAACGTGACAGAAAATCCTTTTAATAAGTTAATGGCCTGAGTGTCATAGACTAATTGTACAGTAGCCGCATCTGAAGGTACTAAAGAATACGCTAGATTTTTAACTCGTTGCCCAGTTACATCTATATCTGCGCCAGTCCTTGCATGTAACATCAAATCATCCATAATAACAATAGGATTTGCACCAAGATTGGCTGTAGACGATGTTGTTAGATTTGTTGTTGCACTAACTGTAAATTGAGTAGTCGAAGCTGTTACATTAGTAACTGTATTAACTAGATATACTTGATTAAATTCAGTTTGAATAATACCATCAACTGTAATTGTAGAGCCTGTACTCAAGAACGGTATTACTCCACTTACATTTACAGTAATTGACGATCCAGTAGTTATACTGGTTGCAGTAGTAGCACCAATTGAAGTAATAGCATATTGTGCCCGTGTGCTAGAAATAGCATTGCCTTTAATCAATACATTAGTAACTGTTAGTTCTTCTAGAACTCCTACTCTAGTAATTGATGTTTGAGTAACTCCGGTGCCTAATGTACTCGACGACAACACATTAACGGCATTAATTTTATAAGTTCCGGTACCAGCAATATTATAATTGATGTTTGAAGTCCATGCTGTAGCAGAGTTGTTATAAGTTAATGTTTTGTCAGTTGTGCCGTGCAGTGTGAGGCCACCCCCATCTATGAGAGCATCTGTATACCAAGTTCCGCTAGTTGCTAACTCAATATTTTTATCTTCTATTTGCAATATCACTGTCGATATAACAGTTTGTGTTCCTTCTACAGTTAAATTACCTGTAATTGTTGCATTGCCGTTAAAAAATGAATTACCCTCAACGTGAAAATTATGCGTTGGAAGAGAAGGTCCTAAGTTTATTCCCACTCTATCTCTATAGGCTGTTAATATTGTTTTTTCGTTATCAGGTGGAGAAATTAATGTAGTTTTAGATACTAATTCAGTCCTACCATCTGCAATATTATTTCTTAATATAGTGCGTCTAGCAGAAATTCCACCTTCTATATACAACGTTGCATCAGTGTATGTTCCTAATGAAATACCAGAATCTGTTTCTAGAATTAATGCCCCTGTGCCAGTAATTGATTGGTTAACATTGCCATTGTCAAGTTTTAAAAATATATTTGTTAGAGTAAATCCGGCGCCGATATTAGTAGCAGTAGTAGCGAGACCTACAAATTTTACATCTGGTATTGAATTATTTAAATTCAACCCAGGAGCAATTTCAAACATACCCTGGTTATCTTGTAATATTGCAGAGGCTGGAGCAACCCTAAACGAACAGGTGCTAAGGATTCCTAACATTGTACCGTTACTAAACATTTTAGTAACAGGCCTACTATTGCCCTCATCATCTAATAGGTACTCAGATAAAAATCCAGATTTTCCATTGTTTTCTGAATATATAGGACCGGCTAATACAGTGTTAGTTCCGTCTTTTGTAAAATAGAGTTGGTTGTTTGCAGAATCAATCCAAAGATCACCTTGTTTTAAAATTAAAGGTTTTGTATCAGACAACAAAGCTGCCGACACGTTACTGAACACACCTTCAACGGTGAAAACTTTTAATCTACCATCAGTTCTGCTGTACCATAATTGTCCTACCAAAGGTGACCTTGGTTGACTATTACTGGCAAAATTTTGAAGGATATTGACAAGATTAGTGTTTAATGCTGTACCGTAATCTTCTTTGTTTTTTCCGACAAGACTTATACTTGTAGTTCTAGTATCTATAGTACCATCTACAATATTAACTAAAACTGTCCCATCTGCATTTCTTATTGTATACGCCATAGTGTTAGTACTTTATAATATAAATTAGCCCAGCTGCCGGGCCAGCCAAGGTCGGTAATGGTGCACCAACTAATAGATCGAATAATTTTGCATATTCAGGATTTGCAACTTTATCAAGTGTTGCACCGTTACATTCCAACCAACCATCCGGCGGTGTTGCAGCCGCATGTAATATTATGCCACCAGTAGCAACATGTGAATAATTTGTTGTGGTAGAAGTAAAACTGAATTGTTCTGCAAAAACTGTTTTGAAAGGTTTTCCTATTGATCCAATATCAACTGCATTAAATGCAGCAGGTTCTATAACAGCACCGGTAGATAATGTTGTGCCTAATGTTACTTTACCTGTAAAAATTGAAGTTCCGACTACATGAAGGTTTGCTGCCGGATTGACATTGTTTATACCCACTCTTAAATTGTCACCATCAACTGTTACTATCTGATTTAACACATTATTTTTAATAACGGATAACCCTATATCGCCGCCGTTTGTTCTGTTTGACAACAAAGCTGTGTTGCCTAATCTTTCCAAATATACTGATTGATTAGGTGATCCAATTCGCAGTCCAGAGTTGCTATTGATGCTGAGGGAACCTTGAATAGTTCCAGATTCGTCGTTTCTTAAAAAATTATCAGCAGGTATAGGAAAACTGATATTAGATAGTTTTAAAGAAAGTGCAACCCTAGAATTTCCTTCAATAAAAGATTCTTCGTCGCCAAAAGACCTAGTAGTAACATTTAGTCCAGGTCTAATTTCGGTAAATCCAGCAATCACAGGATTTGGGAAAAATCTATCTTTTGAGTATATAGATATAACTTCGCCATCTACATATGTTTGCACAACTGAATGGAATGCATCAGTATCATCTTTGATAGGTTCAACGTAAACACCGTTTCTTAATGCAGTAGTAGCCGTTGCTGGGCCAACTAAAATTGTAGTAGTCCCATTAAATATCCACAATTGTCCTGTTTGTGTTGTTACTAGAATATCACCGGCTAATGCAAAATTAGGAACAAATGGTGGGCCGCTTAGGCCGCCTACTACTTTGTGTAAATTATTTGTAGGTACCCAGGAAGAACCGTCATAAATTTTTAAACTTTTTGCAGTCGATGCATTGGTATTATACCAAAGTTGTCCTTCAACTGGATTTGCAGGTGATGTAGTATTTGAAAAATTTTCAAGAAGTTTGACAAAATTTTCTGATATGGGCTGAGAATAATTAGAAATAAATCGTCCAACCAATTTAAGACTAGTACTCTGATTAATAGTGTTATCAGTGATCGTTAGCGGCAGCTTAGATGAATTTGAAAACGGAACAGAATAATTAGACATTGTTAAATTCCACTAGTTAGACTCTGCACTCTGATGGTATAATCTACCTGAATTAGTCTGTTTAAAGATTTTTGAACAGGGTGAAAAATTACATGAGTTAATAATAGACCTGCATTAGGCCCATCTGTACTATAACTTTTTAGTCCTAATTCATCAAATACGAATTGACTGTTTTGATCACTTGCGGTGTCAAATGCAGATTGCCCAGATGGCTCGCCGTAGTCAAGTAAGCAACTGATCAATATATCACTATAATAAGTTCCAGTAATGTGCCTTACTTCCATGTAATTTCTTGTAGGATCTTTAGAATTAGGATTCCTACCGTCAACTGTTTTATAGTACGTTTGGTTGTACAACGATGCTGCGCCACCTGATGTATTTGGAGTTAAGTATGTGATAATACCTGTAGGATCGATTCTACTACCACCATTGCCAAATACCATTTCTGCAATAACACCAGTTTCTTGATTGCTCACACCGCTAGCTAATGCAATAGAGAAATTCTCGTAATGAATTGCATTTCTTTTGTCAACAAATACTTCATTTGTTTTGGGATCAAAAATTTTAATGTGGCCTTGCAGGCGAATTTGACCATTTTCGTTAGGCTGTGATTGTGGTTGCTGATTTTGCATATTTTCAGTTTCTTTATTGTCCATAGTGATATTTATCCTTAGCTCAGTTTGCTACCTGTAGTCCATAAGAGTATATTCGGGGTCTCGGATATACTTGACCCGAAGTTGCCCGTAAGCCAACTGCTGCTTTTGGTAAAATTTGCCCTTCAATCGGTCTTTCGTTTTTATAAAATAAAAATCTATTTGTCGAACCTTGTAACGAGAATAAGTCAGCATAACCTCCAAAAGTATCTGTTAATTTCCCGACTTTTGAAATTTGATGTATGTAGCTATTGACATTTAGTTGATTCCAATTTGGATATATTTCTAAAAGACATGCAACAATACCACAAACTTGCGGACTTGCCATACTAGTTCCGCTAAATTTATCAATATATTTAAATTCATCTCTAAAATCGTATGTTCCAAATGCACTGTTAACTGAACTCATGATAAAAGAACCAGGAGCATAAACATCAATTCGAGGACCACAGTTACTAAAACTAGCCTTTTCTTCACTTGCATTGGCATTTACTGCACCTACACACAAGGACGTAGAGTCACTAGCTGGACTCATTCCCCTATGATAGTAGTAATTTGAACTTGTTCTTAAATAATTTTCGTAGTCGGTGCCGTTAACTGAGTCAATTTTGTAAGAATCATTACCAGCCGCGCCTATAAAAATTATTCCCTCATTTATACAATCTTGAATATCAGCTTCTAATGCAAGATATCTATAAGGTATGATTGCTCTACCACCACTGCTTCGAATTCCGTAGTCTGATAATAATTGGGTAGACGTAAAAGGACCGTTGTATTGTTGACCCCTATAAAATATCAAAGTAATGTCTGATACAATAATGGACGTTCTATACCCCCAACTGTTGTTAACTACTGTAGGATTTTTTCTACCAGTTAGTGGGTTGACTGGTTTGTTTCTATGAAATATCTTTATGTAGTCAAAAAGATTCAAACTACTAAGTGGGTTAACATTGGTACTATACGGACTAATATTGTATATGTTACAATCTCTTGCCCATCCCTGACTATTACCGCAAGCGGTTCCTGCAACGTGAGCACCATGATCATTATCATTAGTTCTTTGAGGGTCGTTTTCGTCAACATATGGAGGATATGCATAAGTGGATACTGCACCCCCTGTTACATCAGGATTGTGCGTAAACCAATTGTATTGCTGCACTCTTGATCCGCCAGTGCCGTCTGGATTAACGGCATATTCAGGATGTGTTGGATCCATGTGTCCATCTACAATTATTACGTCAACGTGTTTTCCGCTGGCTGTAATATTGATAGATCCTGATGCTGATTGTGTAGCAGGAGTTGAGTCAGTGGCAGATTTCCGATCACCCCAATTGGGAACATTAGAGGCTAGTGTGCATCTATATAATCCCCAATTTCTATGAGAATTTACACTAGTCGTGCTGCTTCTATTCCAGGTAACTGAAGATTGTGTATATAGCGGCACCGGCTCAATTCCTAACTCCTCCGGAGTTAGTTCTACTCCAAGTACCCTAGGATCATTTCTCAATATTGCCGCTTCCTCGTCAGTAAGCATGTAGTGCGTGTTTCGACTTACAGGCCGTCGATTTGCAACTGATACTGGCCTGTTAGGAATAAAGAGGTTGCCGCCCTCAGTTTCCATATCGATATAAAAATTTTCTAAATCGCTATGATTTTTCAATGTTACTACATACTCTTTAATAGACATGATTATACCTCCAACTGCAACATTGTTAATGTAACTGTTATAGTTTGAGTAACTCCACTCAAGTTTGTCACGGCAACATACACTGACGAGGATGCAGGAGAATCATCATTCCATCCTATAGCACCCGGTGTAATTATTTGAGTAGTAGCACCAATTGTGATAATTTCAGCTATAACTCCGCTTCCTGGGGCAGGGTCGGTTCCTTGTGTTCTACTGGCGTCAGCAGTTCGGTATGCAGCGTTTGTATAAATTCTCACCCATGCTGCACTGCTGGTTTGCACTTTTAATAATGCATACGATTTATAACCTGTAATAGTTAAATTTGCAGACTGATTTGCAGTCAAAGATCCTGTAGTAGATGATGCTGCAATTCTAGTGCTTAGTCCCGAGCCTCCTCCTGTACCAGAACTGCCAGTAAATCCAACAATTCCTCCGCTGCCCGCAAAACCTACGCTGCCCACAAAACCTCGGCTACCTAAGAATCCAGAACCAGAACCAGAGCCACTGCTACCAGTATAACCTTGTGCTGCTACTGAGCCAGAACTACCAGTATAACCTCCAGGATTTCCTGGATCACCTTTTTCGCCTCGACTACCAACAAATCCAACACCAACACTACCAACAAATCCTACACTGCCGACAAATCCAGTTGCCCCTAGCCCTTGACTACCTACAAATCCAGCTCCCTGACTACCTGTAAAACCTTGACTGCCTACAACGCCTCGACTACCTGTAAAACCTTGACTGCCTGTATAACCACGACTACCTATAAATCCCCCAGGACTTCCTATATCGCCCTTTTCGCCTCGACTACCGACAAATCCCGAAGAGCTTCCCGTAAAACCGATTGGTCCGCGACTGCCTTGGAAACCCGAAGATCCTCTAAAACCCTGAGCTCCCTTAATATTATTTTCTATAAAAGACCAGGTTACTACTTTAGAGATGCCGTTTTCGACAACAAGAAATAAACTATTACTTCCTATACTCGTAACTCTTGGTAAATTTGAAATTGTTGTCATTTTTATTCCTTTTAATATCCTTTAATTTCTCTTCCATCGTCTAATAGTAGAGCTGTTCCGTCGTCTAATCGCAATGTTGTATCTCCACCGTAGTATAATTGATCAACACTAACTGCTTCAGTTTGTTTAATAAACATAACCGGCGGTGTAGTTGTAATCAGCAATACCGATTCATCAGGTTTAGATTCAAATAG
>Ga0315909_10001338_pt1 | contig 33267 bp, 32 predicted proteins | sample LakEriMetagenome_11_FD_203527 | JGI IMG/M metagenome (GOLD analysis project Ga0315909, IMG submission 203527) | Freshwater fungal communities from buoy surface, Lake Erie, Ohio, United States - Buoy 2 MA125 | ecosystem: Environmental > Aquatic > Freshwater > Lake | place: USA: Lake Erie, Ohio... | reverse complement strand
AAAGGTATACATCTCTTTTGAAACGACATCAGTAGATTCACCTACACCGCGCTTAAAGAGCTCAGTATCTTCAAAGACAGGTAGTTCCATTAATGAATAGCCAGCGGTCCGAGCAGAATCGATCAAAATCTCGCGAACCAATTCAAAATATTGAGACCTAGGTGGAAAGTATTCGCTCACACCCTTAGGGGCTTGTAGCTCGCGCATCACTCCCCCCGTTCTGGTTTCGAATGCAGGAAAGATTCCTGCAAATAAGGATTGTTCGCTCGTTCACGTCCAATTGTAGTTTGTGGACCGTGTCCAGGAAGGACTATTAATTCATCATTTAGAGGCAATATTTTAGAAATCAAAGAATTGCGCATCGCTGATGCGGATCCGGTGGGTAAATCGGTTCGGCCTATGGCGCCAGCAAATAGAACATCGCCAGAAATCAAAAACTCATCATTCACAGTAAAGAGAGTTGAACCCGCGGTATGGCCAGGTGCATGTTGAACCACAATTTCGAATCCAGCCAAATTAAAACTCTCGCCATCGATCACTTCTCGCACTACATCTGGTTCTTCAAACTTCGAAACTCCGAGTCCAGCCATAATTTTTCGACTCTCACCATCTGCAGCAAGCGCACGAAATGGATCTGCTAAAAGTTTTCGATCTATTGTGTGAATTAGAGTTGGAACACCATATTCATTTGCAAATGGTCGAACTGAAAACGTATGGTCAAGGTGTCCATGAGTGACAAGAGTCGCCACCGGCTTGAGATTATGTTTATTCAAAACCGACTTAATAGCGGACACTAAATTTGGACTATCAATTCCTGGGTCAACAATGAAACATTCAGAATTCTTAGTCGGGGCAAAAATCCAGCAATTTGTCGCAAAATACGGAGCGGCGATAACCTCAAGAATCAAAGCTCACCCCACTTCCGAGCCCATACAGGCTCGATATTAAGCACAAATACAACTATTACAATTGTCCACTTTTGCCATTGCAATAGTTAAGGGTATCTTTAGCCCGCAAGTAGAACCAATCCAGCAAGTCATAACGAATGGTCTGCAACCCCGCATACCTAACGCGCAACGAAAGTGAGCATCAAAATGACGGACATCAACCCAACCGAAGTAGCCCAAGCTGTTACATCTGGCGAATCAAACTTAAGCGCTGCATCTGCGCTAATTGGGGATCCATCCAAATTCGGTCGCGTTGACCAAGATGGAACTGTTTACGTCCTCACTCCATCCGGAGAAAAACCAGTCGGTTCATATCCTGGAAAGAGTCCGGAAGAAGCGCTCGCATATTTCGTTCGCAAGTTTGAAGCTGTTGCCTCAGAAGTCGCACTACTTGCCGCTCGCATTAAGAGCGGTGCAATGGTGCCATCCGATGCAGCCGAAGCCGTAGTTAAACTGCGCGACACTGTTGCAAATCTAAATGGCGTTGGCGACCTTGCCACACTCGCGGCATCAGTAGAGCAAATTCCAAATCTAATTGAGGATCATCGCGCCGCATATCAAGAGCGCAAAGATATTGAGTCTGCAGTTCGCGAAGCTAAGCGTGCGGCATCTCTCATTGTTAAAGAGAAGTTAGTTGCCGAAGCCGAATCCCTCGCACTTTCTGAGAGTTGGAAGACCACAAGCGAGCGTTTGAAGGTTCTCCTCGACGAATGGAAAGCTGCCCCACGTCTCGACAAGACAACCGACACTGAACTTTGGAAGCGCTTCTCATCATCCCGAAATAAGTTTGATAAGCGCCGACGCACCCACTTTGCAGCGCTTGAATCTGTTCAGCATGAAGTTGCCGCCAAAAAAGAGGAAATCGTTAAGCAAGCAGAAGCTCTAGCTACCTCAAAGGAATGGCTTCCTACAGCGAATAAATTCAAATCACTTATGGATGCCTGGAAGGCAGCCGGACGTGGCAAGCCAAGCGTTGATGCAAAACTTTGGGCACGTTTCAAAGCTGCGCAAGATCAATTCTTCGCCGCTAAAAATTCTGATCTCGATAAGCGCCAAGTGACTATGGCTGCGAATCTTGCAAAGCGTGAAGAGCTAATTGTTAAGTTTGAAGAGATTCTCCCCATCACAGATCTTCAGAGTGCAAAGAAGAACTTCCGTGCACTAATGGAGCAATGGCAGAAGATTGGTATGACCGAGCGGAGCAAGCGTGCGGCGCTGGACACTCGCCTATCTCGCGTTGAAGATGAACTTCATGCACTAACCGAAGAGCAGAATCGCCGCACTGACCCAACAGCTATTGCACGTGCAAATGATGTTGTTCAAGGTCTAATTGATGCAATTGCTGGTTACGAAGCCCAAGCTGCAAAGGCTGAAGCTGCTGGAAATAGTGCAAAAGCAAAGACTGCCCGCGAAGCTGCAGAAGCTCGTAAGGTTTGGTTAGCTGAAGCGCAAAAAGGTTTAGCTGACTTTAAAGCTTAATTGTTGGTGACGCGATAAACATCGTAAACGCCTTCAACTGATCTAACGCTTGCAAGCACTGCATCTAGATGCGATGCGTCTGCCATTTCAAAGGTGAATCTTGAAAGAGCTGTTCGGTCTTTCGAAGTGCTTACAGATGCATTCAAAATATTTACATGTTGATCAGATAAAGTGCGAGTTACATCAGAAAGCAACCGTGCTCTATCAAGTGCTTCAACTTGGATATTAACTAAGAACGCTGATTTAGCCGAGTTATTCCATTTAACTCCAACAATTCGATCACCTTGATTTAGCTTCAGATCTGTAACATTTATACAGTCGCTGCGGTGGACAGAAACTCCGCTTCCTCTTGTAATAAAGCCGACAATTTCATCACCAGGAACTGGTGTGCAACATCTAGCTAATTTAACAAGCACATCATCGGCGCCCTCTACATCTACGCCAGATGAATTTCGGCGGACGTGCTCGAAAGAATGAACCGGAGTTGTATGACTCTCAACTTCGGTATCTGGTTCGTGAAGATCGGTATTCGCAACAAGTTTTTCAATTACGAACTGCGCGCTTATGTGACCGTTGCCGACTGCCGCATACATGCTTTCAATATCTGGGTAATGCAGATCGTGCGATAGCTCTAAGAACGCCTGGCCTGCAAATATCTTCTGCAGCGGCAATCCGACTTTGCGCATTTGCCGAGCGATTGATTCTCGCCCTGCTTCAATCGCTTCTTCCTTACGCTCCTTCGAAAACCAAGCTTTAATCTTGGACCGCGCCCTTGGGGACGAAACAAAACTGAGCCAATCTCTGCTCGGCGCAGCATTTGGGCTCTTGTTTGTTACAACTTCAACTACATCCCCGTTAGCCAGAATTGATTCCAACGGAACCAACTTTCCATTTACCTTCGCGCCAACACATCTATCCCCTACTTCGGTATGCACGGCATAGGCAAAATCCACAGGCGTCGAACCAGATGGCAGTGCAATAACACTTCCTTTAGGCGTGAACACAAAAACTTCAGGTGTCCGCAAGTCATATCGCAAGGTATCTAGGAATTCGCCAACGTCTTCAGTTTCTTGCTGCCATTCGTGCAATTGTTTCAACCAGATCATTTCTGGTTTCTTAGTGGCGTCATCCCCTACTGTGGCAAGTTTGTATTTCCAGTGCGCGGCTATTCCGTATTCTGCGCGCGCATGCATATCAAAGGTTCTAATTTGAATTTCAACAGCTTTGCCATTTGGCCCGATCACTGTGGTGTGAAGAGATTGATAAAGATTAAACTTCGGCATCGCAATGTAATCCTTGAAACGACCAGGTATTGGACTCCATCTTGCGTGGATTGCACCAAGAACTGCATAACAATCACGGACGCTTTCAACCAATACTCGAATTCCGACCAAGTCATAAATCTCGTTGAAGTCCCGGCCGCGAATCACCATCTTTTGATAAACACTGTAAAGATGCTTCTGTCGTCCCAAAACCTTCGCGGTTATTCCATCAGCATTTAAATCTTTCGCAACAAGCTCTAAAACTTCGGTTGTCATCGCCTGGCGAGCCGGATTTCGTTCCTGGACCAAACGTTCAATCTCCTCATAGATTTTTGGTTCAAGAGTTTTAAAAGAGAGATCTTCGAGCTCCCACTTAATCGCGCTCATACCCAAACGGTTAGCGAGAGGTGCATAAATGTCTAGCGTCTCACGGGCTTTGCGTTGCGCCGATTCAACTTCGACGAATTGCCAGGTTCGCGCATTATGTAACCGATCTGCCAATTTGATAACAAGAACGCGAATATCGCGCGACATTGCAATAACCATCTTTCGAAGAGTTTCAGCCTCGGCAGTTGGCCCATAATTAAGTTTGTCTAACTTGGTCACGCCATCGACCAGATTTGCCACCTCTTTGCCGAAATCTTTCTTAAGAGTTTCAAGCGAATATTTCGTATCTTCCACTGTGTCATGAAGCAGCGCCGCAATGATTGTTTCTAGATCCAGTCCAATGTCGGCCAAGATTTCAGAGACTGCGAGTGGATGGGTGATGTAAGGATGGCCAGATTTTCTCAATTGACCTTCATGGGCATCTGATGCGATGTCATATGCGCGTTCAAGCTCAGCGATAGAAGCGCCAGGATGGTGTGCGAGTAAGGACTTTGCTAGACCATCTAGAACCGGATTCATGGTTCAATCTTAACTAGCGATTGCAAGTTTAAGCCCGCCAGTTTAAAGCATGAAAAACTTAACGCCGCTTGCGCTTGGGTTGATTACGAGGTCCACGCGCCCATGTTGTCTTGGTGCCTGAACTTAAATCTGTAATTGTTGCTGAAGATGCGGCCTTTGCTTCTGCAGTTACTGCACCCGGAGCATGTTGTGCTACGCGCTTAGCAAGTGCTCGCATTGCAGGTTCGCGTTCACGAAGCTGTGCCAGCAATGGAGTAGCAATGAAGACTGATGAATAAGTTCCTACAGTCAATCCTACGAATAGCGCGAGCGAAAGATCCTTCAAAGTTCCAGCTCCGAGTAGGCCTGAACCAACGAATAGAATTGAGCCAACTGGTAGCAGAGCAATCACCGAAGTGTTAAAAGAGCGAACCAGGGTTTGATTTACAGCCAAGTTTGCGGCGGCTGAATAAGTGACTTTCCCTGTGCTCGTAATTGATTTTGTATTTTCGCGAACCTTGTCAAAGACCACAACTGTGTCATATAACGAATAACCCAAAATAGTTAAGAATCCGATAATTGTCGCAGGTGTTACATCGAAACCGACCAGAGCATAGATTCCCACTGTAATGAAAACGTCATGCACAGTTGCAACAATGGCGGCAATTGCCATTTTTGGTTCGAAGGTCATTGCCAAGAAGAGCAATACAATAATTATGAAACCAATCAGGCCGTAGAGCGCTTTTTTAGTGATCTCTTCTCCCCATGATGGACCAATAATCTGGGTATCGATATCGTCCACATTTACGCCAAATGTCGAGGCGAGAGACTCTTTAACTTCATTAAATGATTCGAGGGCACCTGTTTGGATGCGAAGCCGGTCATTACCAACAATTTGAACAACGCTCTCTCCGCTTACTCCTGCTGTTTTCATAGCGGCCCGACCCTGTTCCACGGTCACACCTGGCTTAGAAATAGAGAATTCAGATCCACCCTTGAACTCAATACCAAGATTTAGGCCTTGAGTTCCTAAAACAACCGCTGACAACACGATTAGAAGTCCTGAGAAGGAATACCAACGCCGTCTCTTGCCAACAAAATCAATAGAAGTTTCGCCGCGATACAACCGACCGCCGATTCCTGAAAGTGGGCTCATGCGATTAACCTTTCGAGTTTTCTGTGACATCTGGGCTAATTGTTCTGGTCTTCATTCCTAGGCTCTTCTGCGAGAAGCCAGACAATTTATGGCCGTTTGCGAAGAATTTCATTCTTGTCATCAGCGATACCAGTGGATGCGTAAAGAAGAACACCACGAGCAAATCGATAAGCGTTGTGAGCCCGAGTGTGAATGCGAAACCACGAACCCCGCCAACAGCGAAGAAATAAAGCAGGCTTGCAGCAATCATTGAGACCATATCTGACACAACGATTGTGCGTCGGGCCTTTACCCAACCAGTTTCTGCGGCAGAACGAATCGAACGCCCTTCTCGGACTTCGTCTCGCAATCGTTCAAAGTAGACAACGAACGAGTCCGCTGTAATACCAACCGCGACAATGATTCCTGCAATGCCGGCCAGTGTCAGCGTAAAGCCAAGCCACTCGCCAAGAAGAAGGATGGAAAGGTAAGCGATACCTGAAGCTACTAAGAGCGACAAAATCGTAACCACACCTAAAGCCTTGTAATAGAAGAGTGAGTATATAAAGACGAGAATAAATCCAATAAGACCAGCTAGTAATCCAGCTTCCAACTGATCAGAACCTAGAGTCGGAGAAACTTGCAGAACTTCCCCTTGGTCGAAAGCAAGAGGTAGCGCGCCGTACTTCAAGACATTCGCTAAATTCGAAGCCTCTTGCTGGCTAAAGCTTCCCGTGATTTGTGCGCTTCCGCCGGTAATTGCTTCATTAATTCTTGGGGCTGAGACAACAAGCCCATCTAGAACAATCGCAACTTGATTCTGCGGAGCAGCAAGTCCAGTTACCGCTTGTGTGAGCGCACCGAACTTAGTTGCGCCTTCACCATTGAAATCAAGAGAGACAAACCAACCGGCTCCGCTCTGTTGATCAATAGCGGCAGATGCCTCTGAAATCATATTTCCTAATACTTGTGCTGGTGCAAGAATAAATTTTGCGCTTCCCCCACGATCGCAAGAAACGACTGCTACATCGGGCGATTCTGTTGTTCCGCCCTGCAGATTGATCTTGTTCGTGCAATCAAGAGCTGAAAACTTTGCGCTGAGTTCAGGTGTGACACCATTTGGAAGAGTTACAGTCTGGGTATCTCCGGAAATAGATACAGCATTTGGCGCTGCTTCAACTAACACTTGACGGAAACGTAGCTCGGCAGTCTGTCCAACAAGTTGAACAATCTCTTCACCAGTTTCACCCGGAACCGAAATTACAATCTGACGGTTGTTTCCAGAACCCTGTGAAGCAACTTCGCTCTCTGCAACTCCGATTGAGTTAACACGCTGTCTAATTATTTCAACTGCTTGCGAAATTGCTTCTGGCGTTACATTCGCTCCTTCAGTTGCGCGTGGTGTGAGCGTTACGCTCGTGCCACCTCGAAGATCCAGGCCAAGCTTCACACTTGTTGCACCTTGAAAGACAGCAATGACGCTAAACGCAATTACGACTAAGCCAAGAATGGCAATTGACTTTGCCGGCTTACCTGAAGATTTTGCGCTCTTGGAACTGGCGCTCGGGCTCTGAGAATTATTTATGGCGGACATGAGGCGCAAGTCTAGGCATCAGAGGCGGGTGTGTCGAAAAAATCCAACTGTCCAGGCGAGCCTATGGATGCCTTTAAGCCCAGATGTTCGAATCCCGCAGGTGTTGCAATGCGTCCGCGTGGAGTGCGTGAGATAAATCCCATCCGGACCAGAAATGGCTCAGCCAAAGATTCGATGGTCTCAGCTTCTTCCCCAATTGCCATGGCGAGGGTCGAAATTCCAACCGGGCCGCCATTGAATCTCTTGACCAAAGTTTCCAATACAGCCAAATCCAGACGGTCTAAGCCGATCGCATCAACTTCATACAATTCGAGCGCAGCTTTTGCTTCCTTAATATCAACTTTTCCATTTGAATGAACTTGGGCATAGTCACGAACTCGTCGCAACAGACGATTCGCCACACGTGGCGTCCCCCGAGATCTCGATCCAAGTTCTTGAATAGCAGCTTCACTAATTTCGATTCCCATTAAAGCTGCGCTTCGTTTAACGATTACAGAAAGTTCGGCATCTTCATAGAAATCAAGTTGCGCGGTGAATCCAAATCGATCACGCAAGGGACTTGGCAATAAACCTGCACGAGTTGTTGCGCCAACGAGAGTAAAATGTGGAAGTTCTAATGGAATCGCAGTTGCTCCTGCGCCCTTTCCAACAATTACATCAACTCGAAAATCTTCCATGGCAAGATAGAGAAGTTCTTCTGCTGGACGGGACATTCGATGGATTTCATCTAAAAAGAGAATCTCACCTTCGACCAATGAAGAGAGAATCGAAGCCAAATCTCCAGCATGTTGAATAGCTGGTCCGCTAGTTATTCGAATTGGAGCGCTCATCTCGGAGGCGATAATCATTGCTAACGTCGTTTTTCCGAGTCCTGGTGGACCCGAGAGCAGAACGTGATCCGCAGGTGAATTTCGGTTTCTCGCTGCCGAGAGCAATAGATCTAATTGATTAGCGACGCGCTTTTGACCAACGAATTCTTGAAGTGTCTTTGGACGCAACGCCATCTCCTGTGCGCGTTCGAAATCATCAGAATTTGAATCAACCAATCTCTGCTCATCGCTCATTTTTTAACCACGACCTCGATTTTGAAGGGCTAACTTAAGAAGCTCGGAGATATCGGTTTCATCCACCTTTGCACCGAGATCACTTGCAACCGAATCAATAGTTGCCTCGGCATCACGCGCTGTGAACCCAAGACCAATCAGGGCGCTCTGCAGTTGGGTTCGCCAATGCGACTTACTAGTTGAACCAGCGCTTTGATTTCTGGCCAAGTCAGAAACTTTATCCTTAAGCTCAAGAACAGTTCGCTGTGCGCCCTTCTTGCCTAATCCCGGAATTCGTTCAAGGGCTGCTGAGTTCTCGCTAGCGATTGCACTTGCCAATTCCTCTGGCTCGTAAATTGAAAGTGCAGATTGCGCAACTTTCGGACCAATTCCGCTGACGGACTGCAACAGCTCGAAGAAGTCACGTGAATTTGAACGATCAAAGCCAAAGAGAGTTAACGAATCTTCTCTGACAACAAGAGTTGTGAAAATATCGGCATGCGTTCCAACTACCAGCGCAGCGGCGAATCTTGCTGGAAGTGAAACTTGGATACCAACTCCACCAACTTCAATGACTGCAGAATTAAGAGTCGTTGCCTTCACAACTCCTGAAACTGAAGCAATCACTTCTTGGCCACCTTTGCTAATCGAGCTCTCTCCTTGGCAACTGCTAATTCAATACGAGCGTTACCAGAACCTCGCCAATGATGACAGATAGCAAGCGCCAAAGCATCGGTGCTGTCGACGGGTTTTGGAATTTCTTTTAACGAGAGCAATTTTTGAACCATGAGTGCAACTTGTTTCTTATCTGCACGACCTGATCCAGTAACCGCGGCTTTAACCTCAGTCGGTGTATGCATAGCAACGGGAATACCTGAGCGTGCAGCAATCAACAGCGCAACTCCGGCAGCTTGACCAGTAGACATTGCAGTTCTGATATTCAACTGTGAAAAGACTCGTTCGACCGCAATTACATCAGGCTTGTATTCTTTAATCCAAAGCAGTAATTGAGTTTCAAGTTCCAACAATCTTTGGGCGAGTTCAATATCAGTGGAGGTTTGAATGACTCCAACACCGACCATGACTAATTTCTGCGCAGCTCCATTTTCAACAATTCCGAGTCCGCATCTTGTTAAACCTGGATCGACCCCGAGAACGCGCATCTTAAAGAGTAGCCATTACCTCATCTGATACATCGAAGTTTCCAAAGACGTTCTGAACGTCGTCTAGCTCTTCGATTGCATCAATTAGGGCGAAAACTTTCGTTGCCCCTTCAGCATCTAACGGAACCGAAACTGATGGAAGAAATGAAGTGTCAGCAGATTCGTAATCGATACCAGCGCTTTGAAGAGCTGTTCTGACCGCGACTAAATCGCTAGGTTCGCTGACAATCTCGAACGAATCGCCAAGATCAGTTACATCTTCTGCCCCAGCATCTAAAACATGTTCTAGAATTTTATCTTCAGTAATTCCTGATGCCTTTGAAACAATCACCACGCCCTTGCGGTTAAACATGTAAGAAACCGAACCAGGATCAGCCATCGAGCCCCCGTTGCGAGTAACAGCAACCCGAACTTCAGATGCAGCGCGGTTTCGATTGTCAGATAAACACTCAATCATCAACGCAACACCATTTGGTCCGTATCCCTCATACATAATTGTCTGCCAGTCAGCGCCACCCGATTCAAGTCCAGCACCACGTTTTACCGCGCGATCAATGTTGTCTGCTGGCATTGAATTCTTCTTTGCCTTTGCAATTGCATCAAAGAGCGTTGGGTTTCCGGTGATGTCAGCGCCACCATTGCGCGCAGCAACTTCAATTCCCTTAATCAGCTTTGCAAAGTTTTTGGCACGTCTAGAATCAATGATTGCCTTCTTGTGCTTAGTCGTTGCCCACTTGGAATGGCCTGACACGGTGAAACCCCCTATAAATCAATTGCTGTAGTTTATCTTGAATTACTTTTTACAAACATCTTCCAAGAAAAATCGATGAATGCGGTTATCCCCGGTCAATTCTGGGTGAAAAGCCGTCGCCATTACGCGGCCCTGCCTTACAGCTACCGGATGTGTGACACCTGAGATTTCAATGCTCGATAGAACTTCTACATCGGTCCCATGTGACTCGACCCAAGGTGCTCGGATAAATACGCCTCTGATTGGGGCACCTGAAATTGATTTAAAAGCTAAGTCCATTTCAAAGGATTCGGTCTGTCTGCCAAAAGCGTTACGGCGGACTTCCATATCAATTCCGCCAAAGGTTTCCTGATCAGATGCTGGATCAATAATTGATTTCGCAACCAGAATCATTCCTGCACATGATCCATACGTAGGCATGCCGTCAGCGATTCGATTTGAGATTAGATCAGATAAACCAAAGGCGCTAGCTAACTTGCTAATGGTTGTTGATTCTCCGCCCGGGATAATAAGAGCATCTACCGCCTTGATATCGGATGCGGTCTTTACTAGTTTTCCGATAACGCCGCACTCGCCGAGAGCGATGATATGTTCTCGAAAATCGCCTTGGAGCGCTAAAACTCCAACGTTCATTTCTACCAGCCCCGTTCGGCCAATCGATGTGGAACAGGTATGTCAGCAACATTTATGCCAACCATCGCTTCACCTAAACCGCGAGAAGCATCTGCGACAACTTTTGCATCGGTGTAGAAAGTCGTTGCCTTCACGCAAGCCGCAGCACGCTTCGCAGCATCGCCTGATTTGAAAATTCCAGAACCAATAAATACGCCATCGGCGCCAAGCTGCATCATCATTGCAGCATCTGCTGGAGTAGCGATTCCACCTGCAGTGAAGAGAACAACGGGAAGCTTTCCAGTTTCAGCAACTTCTTTAACAAGTGCATAAGGCGCCTGTAGTTCTTTAGCAGCTACATAAAGTTCGTCTTCACGCATTGAAGTTAGTCGGCGAATCTCTGAACCAATTTTGCGCATGTGGGTTGTGGCGTTTGAAACATCGCCAGTGCCAGCTTCGCCCTTAGAACGAATCATTGCTGCACCTTCATTGATGCGACGAAGTGCTTCACCGAGATTAGTTGCACCACAGACGAATGGGATTGTGAAATTCCACTTATCAATATGGTGTTCGTAGTCCGCTGGAGTAAGAACTTCGGATTCATCAATGTAATCAACGTTTAAAGTTTGCAAAATCTGTGCCTCTGCAAAGTGTCCGATTCGAACCTTAGCCATAACCGGAATTGAAACTGCAGCTTGAATCTTTTCAATCATGTCAGGATCTGACATTCTAGAAACGCCACCTTGGGCACGAATATCTGCAGGAACGCGCTCTAGCGCCATTACTGCAACTGCACCTGCATCTTCAGCAATCTTTGCTTGTTCAACATTAACAACATCCATGATGACGCCGCCCTTTAGCATCTCGGCCATGCCACGCTTTACGCGTGCGCCACCGACTTGGGCTTCATTCGCTTTAGACATTGTCTACTCCTGTTGTCTTTGAATTGTCTTTGTAAATCTTAAATTCTGATTATTGGAAAACCGTCTGGGTCACAGAGTCTACTTCGACTTTTACGGGCTCGCACTTTTGGCTGGGGTGGGATATTCAAGTTCAGGCTCGATGTCGGTAAGGGCAATCCAGACTTGACCATCCGCAAAGTTAGCCACGGTCCCATCGGCTAGGGTCCATATTGTTCCCACCTCCGCACTAGGGCGCTGCCAATTTATTGCCATAATTTTGCCGTTTCGAAGCAAGTATCCGGTTCCGCTGCCAACGGTATTGCTCATCGGAGTTACTCCTCCGAATTTATCCCCGTAAATTGAATCTGTGATTGAAACTTTTTGAATCACGAAGTTTGGCGAGCCAAGCTGGCGACCATTCGAATCCAAATTTGGTTTTCCGTTAAACGTCAGAAGCCAGCGTTTCTCTGAGACCGACCAAGTCATTCCATATTTCGCCGCTGGCCATTTAACAATTGCCGATTTCAACTTCTTGGCTTCGCTACTTGCCTTACCAAACTGCCACCCAACCGATTTAACTATGTCAATCTTCTTGCCTTCATCTTCGATGGTCTTCTTTAACAGTGCATTGGCGTCAACCATCATGTTGGTCGGTGCGTATCTACTTTCATCGCTCTGATAAATCGATGGTGGATTTCGCTCTGCCGACATATTCTCCAAATTTGCTGCTGCCAAAACTGGGCGCATCTTGCTCTGTGCTCCACTGTAGGCAAATCCAACACGACCATATTGTGCAAGAATTTCAATATCACTAATTCGAGCCGACCGAACTGGCCCAATTAAATCGGGAACTTTGTCGGTGAAAATCGCAGCAAGCCGAGTAAGACCGCCTTCGACCTGTTCGATGTAAATAACATCTGCACTATTTAAACCAACCTGCGGGTGCGCAGCATTGGTGTCGTCGATTTTAACCGCAAGCACTGGACCATTTGTGCCCGGTAGATTGGTTAAAACATTCCTCTCGACCTGCTTCTCTGCCGACTTGTTTACCAAACTGGATGGCGACGCACACGAACTTAAAACAATCAAGATTGAAACTGCAGCAATAAACTTCTTCATAAAATGTGATCCTCAAATGAATAGCGCATGGGTAGCGGAGCATGTCCGGCTAGTCGGAAGACCCTGAATAGAACTTTACTACGAAGGGATTGAGCGCTCTGAACAGCTTCAGTATGAATCGTAATCCCAACTGAAATTTTTTCAGAGAGAGATTTTAAAGACTCTACTAAATCGCTTTCAATGCCGCCAGGCAGCGTCACTTCGTCTGCAAGAATCAAATTCAAGCTTTGCGACAGTGCGATCTCCGCATCACTTCGTTCAACAATATTTGCTTCCCGGGCTTGATAAGCCGCAGCTGTTAATACCAAACTTGTTGCAGCATCAACTCCTTTAGAGTTTGCGATTTCGAGTGCCAGCGCTGCTCTACGTTGTAGCAAGGCATCTAAGTGAGCCCAAGATGTCTCTACTCTGTGATGGAGCACATCTAATCTCGATGCAAGGAAAGATAAATACCAACCCGCCAACAGAACCACAAAGAGAGCAGTTACGATAATTTCAATCATTTGAACGCAACCTATTCCAGAATCGATTCTCTGATGCCAGGCTTACCTTCGTATTTCCGGCAAGTGCCATTTCATAAACAGACAAGATCTGATCCCCCACTGAATCCCAATCGAAACTCTTTGCCTTTTCATACCCTGCGACTGCAATTTTCTCGCGCTTCTCTTGATTTTCGAGCAGATTAAGAATCGTATCGGCCAGGTCATCTGAATCTTCTGAAGCAAATATTGCTCCCGATTCTCCTTCATCAAGAAGTTTCACGAATGCCGGCAGATTGCTAGCGACAATCGGAGTCTTTGCGGCCATCGCTTCGGCGAGAATTATTCCAAAGGATTCGCTTCCCGTATTTGGTGCAATATAAAGGGATATGGATTTAAAGAATTGGGCTTTCTCAATCTCCGAGATTCGTCCCAAGAAAGTAATTCGCTCTCGCAGTTCTGGCGGAACTAACTTTTCAAAATCACTTGCATTGCCAGGACCAGCGACCAAAATTCTTAAGTTCGGTACCTTGTGAGCAATTTTTGGAATCGCGGCTAAAAGAACAGCCAGACCTTTTCTTGGCTCATCAAATCTTCCGATAAATCCAAGAGTATTTGGCAGCGCCCATTCTGAACGAACTCCGATGCCTTCAAACTTGCTGGTATCTATTCCATTTGGAATCACAACTGCTTCGGTATCAAATCTATCTTTCAGTGTTTCGCGTGCAATTTCGCTAACTGCAATCTTCGCAGTGATTCTCTCGATTAAGGGATCAAGCATGGTGCCAATTGCATTAGCAACTTTCTGTGGATTAGCCGCCGCATGAAATGTTGCAACCATCGGTCCATCTCCAGCCCAGCCAGCGAGCAGTGATAAAGATGGAATCGCTGGTTCATGCAGATGCAACAAGTCGAAGTCTCCATTTGCAATCCATTGCTTAACTCTTGATGAAGCGATTGGTCCAAAAATTACTTTTGCGATTGCCCCGTTGTAAGGAATCGAAATCGGACGACCAGCAGAAACCACCCAAGGTTCGATATGCCCACCTTCATCTGTAACCGGTGCCAAAACTGATACTTCATGTCCCTTTGCAATTAACCATTGCGTTAGTTCCTTTATATGAATCTGAACGCCGCCAGGGGTATCCCATCCATAAGGACAGACGATTCCAATTTTTAAGCTACGCATTTGCATCATCTCGCCAGATTCGCTGCAACATATGCCAATCAACGGTATTGACCGCTAACTGCTCAGCAAAGCGATCTGCAATCACTTGCGTCATAGCCGCGGCCTTCTCTGAAACACTTCCGGTCTCTGGGACCGCGATGGCCTCGCCAAAAATAATTCGGATTCCCGCTTCTTCATATTTAACAAAAGCAGTAATCAAATCTGCGCCAGTTTGCACTGCAAGGAGCGCAGGCCCTGCTGGCATTTGTCCGCCCTTGCCAAAGAAATTAACCGGTATCCCATTCTTTGAAAGATCTCGGTCTGCTACAAGTGCAACCAATTTCCCGGCGCGCAATCTCTGTGAAAGAACCGCGATACTTCGAGAATCTAAATCCAGAACTTCCATACCTATTGCTGTGCGATATTCCAAGAATTTGCGGAATAGCTTTTCGGGTTTCAGATGCTCTGCAACAGTAGTAAGCGGGATACCAGTCGCGCAGAAATAAGCCCCAGCGTGATCCCAATTTCCGGCATGTGGCAGCGCAACTATGCAACCGCGTTTAGCGGCGATTGGATCTCTTAAGAAATTTTCATTCTCACATACCGTTGTCGAGAGCAATCTTTCTTTGCTCCAGACCGGAAATCGAAAGGTGTCACACCAGTAGCGCAAGTAAGAACGCATGCCAGCATTAACCAGAAATTCTAATTGCGCGTCATCGAGTTGGGGACGGACTCGTCGATAATTAGAGCGCAACCTATTAACGCCTTTGCCATTTCTTGCGTAAAGAAAATCCGCGAAGCGATCTGCTAGAGAGTAAGCCCTGCGCTCTGGAATCCAACGAATTACTTTCCATGCCAGGTTATAACCCCAATAAACAAAAGTTTCGCCCATCTATTTTGCGCCCACATAAACAATTCGGAACCGTTGTAAAACTGTTAAAAGACTTGCTATTGCTAAAATCCAGAAGCCAATACCCATTATGTAAGGAACACCTAGACCGGCAAAACCAGTAGTTGTAAGAACGATTATCAATCGCTCAGTTCGTTCCGCGAGACCCCCGTTGCATTCAATGCCTAAAGATTCGGATCTAGCTTTTATATATGAGATTAGAAATCCGAGAACGATTGTTGCTAATACCAACGGCACCAGCGCGTCATCTTCTGAAATCAAGTACCAGAGCACTGAACCAAGTATCACTGCATCAGTAAGTCGATCAAGGGTCGAATCTAGAAGGGCCCCCCAAGCGTTTGAACCTTTTGCCGAAAGTCTTGCGATAGTTCCATCAAGTAAATCAAAGAGAACGAAGAAAACAATCAATAACGTTCCAAGGAAGAGTTCTCCTTTTGGAAAGGTAAGAAGCGCAGCCGCCATAGTAAAGAGAGCTCCTGCGGCTGTGACCATATTTGCGCTCACGCCAATTCGAATTAATCCGCGACAAATCGGCGTAATTAACTTGGTAACTGGGGCGCGTAATGATTCTTGTAACATCTTTCCCATCGTAGGCTTAGTTGTCGTGAGCACCCAAATCTACCCGCTGATTAAGCCCGAATTGAAGGTTTGTGTTGTCGGAAAATCAAGTGGCGAGATAGCCGAGTATTTCAATCTCAATCAGGCTCCCTTGGAGCAAGCTGATGGAGCCATGTTTATCGTTAGCGCTGTTGATGGAATTTCAGCAGGTGACATCGAGATTTGGAACACTGCTCGTGAACTTTATGTTCCTTCTATGGTGTTAATTTCAGAACTAAGCAATGGCGAAACTGATTTCGATGACATGAGTGCGATTGCCGGGCGAATCTTAGATCCGGTTCAAACTCCATTCCTGGTTCTACATGATGATGCCGGAAATCCAACCGCTCTTATCGATCTAGAAACTTTAAAGTTGTCTGACTATTCAACGGGTTCTCGAGTCGAGCTAGAGAGCGATCCTGAACATAAAGTTCTAGTCTTCGATTTTCGCAAAGAATTTTTAGAAGCAATTGAAGAATTTGGACCGAATAGTTTTGAAGAAGCACTTAGCTTTCCAGCTATTCCGTTTATTTCTGTGAACGGTCTCGGCAGTTTCGAGATAGCCTCTTTGTTAAATAAATTACCAAGCCGCAGCTAGCTCGGCGCGGGTTTGAGATAACAGCTGCGGAAGCACTTTGGTCTGACCAATTAGTGGCATGAAGTTTGCATCTCCGGACCAGCGCGGTATTACATGTTGATGGATATGGTCTGCGACGCCCGCGCCAGAAACAGCACCTTGGTTCATTCCCAGATTGAAACCACTTGCACCACTTACTGCACGAATCGTCTTCATCGCATGTGCCGAGAGTTCGGAGATTTCATTGCGTTCACTTGTTGTTAAATCCGTTAGATCTCCCACATGTCGATTGCTACAAATTAACAGATGCCCTGCGTTGTATGGATAAAGATTCATGACTACATAAGCTTCTCGGCCACGGGCAACAATCAAACCATCTTCATCATTTAATCCAATAATTCTGCAGAACGGACATTCAATTGAGTTATTTGGAAGCGGGCGATTCTCCCCTGAAAGGTAGGACATTCGGTGGGGCGCCCATAAACGTTGCCAACGATCTGGCATGCCCACGCCGCTGGAGAATTCTTGATCGCTCATTTTGTAATCTAAATCTGAATTCGGTTTGCAACAGCCGAAAGGACTTCAGCAATAGCATCATCAACTGAAATTCCGTTCTTCTGTTCACCATTACGATATCTAAATGAAACTGCGCCAGACTTTTGATCTTCTTCGCCAGCGATCATCATGAAAGGAATTTTCTCTAGCTGAGCGCTTCTAACTTTCTTCTGCATGCGATCATCAGAAGCATCAATATCAACTCGTATTCCAGCCTTGCGCATCTTCGAGACGACTTCATCTAAGTAAGGAACGAAGGTATCTGCTACTGGAATTGCTCGAACCTGAACTGGTGCAAGCCACGGTGGGAAAGCTCCTGCATAATGTTCAGTTAAGACACCGAAGAATCGTTCGATAGATCCAAACAATGCGCGGTGAATCATTACAGGCTGTTGTCTTGAACCATCTGAAGCCTGATATTCCAGATCGAATCTTTGTGGCAATTGGAAATCAACCTGAATCGTAGACATTTGCCAGGTGCGACCGATTGCATCTTTTGCTTGCACCGAGATCTTAGGACCGTAAAACGCGGCTCCTCCAGGATCTAATACAAGTTCCAGATTCTGTTTAGTAGCTGCAATTCGAAGTGCCTCGGTAGCAGCTTCCCAATCAGCCTCAGAACCAACAGACTTCTCGGGATTGCGAGTTGAAAGCTCTAGATAAAAATCTTCTAATCCGTAATCTCGCAAGAGATTAAGAACGAAAGTTAAGAGGCTATCGAGTTCACCAAGCATCTGATCTTTTGTGCAGTAAATGTGCGCATCATCTTGGGTAAATCCGCGGGCTCTGGTAAGACCATGAATTACACCAGATTTTTCGTAGCGATAAACAGTTCCGAATTCGAATAACCGAAGTGGCAATTGCCGATATGAACGCGAAGAAGACTTGTAGATCAGATTATGAAATGGGCAGTTCATAGGCTTCATGTAGTACTTCTGCCCCGCGCGCTTTATGGTGCCATCTGCATGTAACTCTTCATCCATAACCATCGGTGGATACATGCCCTCGGAATACCACTGTAAATGGCCTGAAGTTTCGAAGAGCGCCGCCTTAGTTAGATGCGGTGAATAAACGAATTGATAATCTTCTTCTTCATGGCGCTTGCGCGAATAATCTTCCATCGCACGACGAATAATTCCGCCCTTTGGATGGAAAACCGCCAGCCCTGAACCAACTTCTTCTGGAAATGAGAACAAATCTAGTTCAGTTCCAAGGCGGCGGTGATCGCGCTTCTCTGCTTCTTCGAGTAGATGCAAATAGCGATCTAATTTCTCTTGCGACGGCCACGCGGTTCCGTAAATACGTTGCAGCATTGGATTCTTCTCAGAACCTCGCCAATATGCGGCAGCTGTGCGCATTAACTTAAATGCCGGAATATGTTTTGTCGAAGGAAGATGCGGGCCACGGCAAAGATCGCTCCAGACCGGTTGTCCATCTCGTCCTAAGTTGTCATAAATAGTTAATTCGCCAGCGCCTACTTCAACGCTTGATTCGTCATCTGGGTTATTTGATTTAAGCCCAATTAGTTCGCACTTGTATGGCTCGTGCGCCAATTCAGCAAGTGCATCTCTCTCTGTTGTAACGCGACGCTTAAATCTTTGTCCCGACTTAATAATCTTGCGCATTACAGATTCAAGTTTCTCAAGATCATCTGGGTTGAATGGCCGCTGCGGGTCAAAGTCATAATAGAAACCATCTGTAATTGGTGGCCCAATTCCTAGCTTGGTATCTGCAAAGACTTCCTGGACAGCCTGGGCTAAGACGTGAGCAGTTGAGTGGCGCAAGACTGCAAGGCCCTCTGGAGATTCAATTGAAATTCCTTCAACCACATCGCCATATTTGAGGTCGGTCCAGAGATCTTTTAAATCACCATTTACTTTGCAAACAATAACTTCAGAATTTTCGGCAAAAATTTGAGTCGGCTTAACTTCAGAATCAACTGACTGCGGTTTACCGTCAACCACAATCGAAATATTTGCCATGTCCTTAGCCTATCGAATGGGCATGGAGAATTTCCCGCAATTTATCGCTCCACTGCTTACTTATTTCATCCTCTTGCAATTTTCGACCTGCTAATTCACCAACAGGTTGCGCGACTCGAAGTGCCGATAGCGCGAAAGCATGTGAAGCCCTACTTAATTCATACTCTTCAATCTCGGCTTCAATAGCTAGGCCCGAAGAAATAATTAGGCCACGAATAATTCCCGGAAGAACTCCTGCGCCCAGATCAGGTGTTACCCATAGTCCATCAATTCGAAATACGAAGTTAGATACTGCCCCCTCGCATACCTTTCCATTTTGATTCACAATGACGAACTCGTCAAAGCCATCGACTCTGGCTTGCGTTAAAAGATTTAGATTTGAAGTATATGGAAACTTTTTATGCCGCTTTGTTTCTGGCGAGAAATCAAGGCTCTTCAAATCGACCTTTGCAGAATGCGATGCATCAACATAAGGATCAATCGAGACCTGGAAATTTTCGCCGAAGGTTAAACGCAGCCTTCCAAGTTCAATCTGTTCCAATGAACCTATTGCATCCAGAATTTCAAAGTCACTTGGAATCTCAAATCCCAATTCCCCCGCGCTCTTTCGTGCCCGGTTTAGATGCTCCTTAAGTAATTGTGGCTTACCTTTTTCAACTCGAATGGTTTCGAAGAGACCAACACCAAATGGCCAGCGATCACTTTGAAATCCACCAGCTATTGAAAGCAGCCTCGCAGCCTTTAATTCGGTCTCTTCCCATTCGGCCGTCGCATCGCTCGACCAAGTAATTCCTGCACCTGCTCCAAATTTCAATCTCTCACCGTTGCGCCAGAAGATTCGGATTGCAACACTAAGGTTTGCCGATTCACCTTCAATCCAACCAAGTGCTCCACAATATGGCCCACGATCAGTTGGCTCGCTGTCAGCAATAATGTTCATTGCAGATTCTTTGGGAGCCCCGCTAACTGATCCTGGCGCAAGAATTTCCGTGAAGATTTGTGACCAAGTTAATTCATCACGCACTTCTCCGACAACATCAGAAACCAAATGTTCTAGCCCTGGATGTAATTCACTTCTAAATAATTGCGAGACTTTGACGCTTCCTGCCTTGCAGATTCGCCCAAAGTCGTTACGCATTAGATCAACAATCATTACGTTTTCAGCTCTATCTTTATCCGAGAAAGCCGCCCCGGTTTCAGATAATTTACGGGTTCCCTTTATAGGGCTTGTCTTTATAAATGAACCTTCGCGAGCCAGGAAAAGTTCCGGAGACGCAGATGCAATCTCAATGTCAGGTAGCCTTAAAAACGAAGCGAAGGGCGCTGGGTTCTTATCCAGAATCTTCGAGAACAATGGAGCGATTGAGATCTCCTTGGAGATCTTCGTTGAAAGAATGCGGCAGGCATTTACTTGATAAACATTGCCCAACTTAATTTGTTCGCGAATGTTGTTTACGTAATCTTCAAAGTCCGGCTGCAACATTGAACTCTGCCAAACTTCAGAAAGCCCGTTCCACTCCCCGGTCTGCGGAAAGGTTGCACCCCGAATAACTGTCGCAAACTTTGCAAATAAATATTTAGCCTCAAAGGTTGTTGATACCGCCCAGAATCCGCCGTCGTTTAGCGAATCCGGATCACTGGTTACTTCGATTAAATCGGTAGCCAGAACCCCATTCATCCAGAAGAAGGGTCGGTTCAAATCCACGCCCTAACGCTAGATGAACAGAACCGAATCGTCCCGCTTTGGCGCTTGCCCGTTTGGTGCGCTAGATTTGCCCTCTTGATTCTGCAGAAATGTTGAATGTAAGAATGCGGACGTAGCGCAGTTGGTAGCGCGGAACCTTGCCAAGGTTCAGGTCGCCGGTTCGAACCCGGTCGTCCGCTCTGGTGCACCACATGTGACGAAAGCTGCAGGAAAAGATGGTCGGATGGCCGAGAGGCGAGGCTCAGGACTGCAAATCCTGCTACACGGGTTCAAATCCCGTTCCGACCTCCATAATTAACTAACTTAAATTATGGATCTTCTTACAAGTAAGGAATGTCAATGAGTGGGTTAGAGAAATCAGAACGACCTTGGGGTCGTTATGAAGTTCTTCAAGAATCTGCAACACATAAAGTTAAATGCATCTGGATGAAACCAGGAACCAGACTTTCATATCAGCGTCACAAGCATCGCGCCGAACATTGGTTCATCGTTCAAGGCACAGGCGAAGTGACAATCGATGGCGCAATCTCACAAGTCAAGCCTGGCGACACCGTTGAATTCAAAGTCGGAGTTCTTCACCGCCTGGCAAATACTGGCAAAGATGAAATTATCTTCGTTGAAGTTCAGACTGGAAGCTACTTTGGAGAAGATGACATCGAGCGCTTGGAGGATGACTTCGGTCGCGCATGAAATAGAAGTTGGGTAATATTCCGCATCTTAAGGTTACTTAAGGATCGTTGGCTCAGCGGTAGAGCACCACATTGACATTGTGGGGGTCACTGGTTCGATCCCAGTACGGTCCACGTTTACTATCAGAGGTTTCACTTTGGAGAATCATAGTTTGATCCAACTTCGGTTATCTTAACCAATCAATCGGTCGCCAAAGTTTTCATACACCCGTGTTTCGACAACAACGAACTGTGCGATTCTGTCACCATTGCTTTGCGTATTTGTACCGTCAACAACGGATAACACCTTGTAAACATCCCCATCGTATACCTCGTCAAGATCCGCGCAATTGGAGAAGAAAAAAATTCCATCAAAAGCCCAATCTAGCGGATACGAACTCTCTGGATAGGTGTATGAGGCAGCGATCGCGCAACTAGATGGAAACCCCTTATCAGTGAGGGACTTGTCTGGCGGAAAAATCTCCAGGACTTGTATGTCTAGAAAACCACATGTTCCCTTGAACTCGAAAGGATTTTTATTTATTTTCTTCAGCGTTAACTGATCCAAAAATTCCCTATTTGAACAACTTGGCGCGGGCGCAGGTGCAGAAACTGTTGTTGAACTTTCTTCGGTGGAACTACTACTGCAACCAGTCAAAAGAAGAGCCATAACCATCACCACGGGCAAAGTTCTAGATTTCATGGGACCATACTAGGTTTATGTTTGATATTTGCACCATAGTTCAGGCTACTTTTTCAGCCTAAGAATTTGATATCTTCTATCGAACCAGGCTGAAAATAACATTTAAATTAATCAGTGGTTAGTAGAAATATGGTCCACTGAAATAACGCTGTTGTAAGATTTCCGAATGAGTTCAAATTCAAACAACCGCGATGCAGCATGGGTTTCTAATTTTCTAGCTTCTCGCAGGTCCACTCGCGATTTTCTTTCCACTCCAGTTCCACAGGAAATAATTAATCAGATTCTGGCTGATGCTCTAACGGCGCCAAGCTGGTCAAACACAAGACCATTCAAAATTGCAGTTGCTACAGGCGAAGTAAGGGATCGAATCAGTGGCGAATTTCTTTCACGCTGGACTGTGCTTTCAAGAATCATGCGCAAGGGCTTGAAAAACAAATTGCGCCTTATCTATTCCCGCTATGGATTACCGACTAGCAACCGAACAATTGTTAAACCATATGTGGCAGAGCTTCGGCCAAGAGCCCAAAGAGTTGGTAAAGAACTCTATGAATTATTTGGTGTAAAGCGAGGCGATCGCGATGCCAGAGACAAGCAATGGGGCAAGAACTATTCGTTCTTTGGTGCACCAGTTGAAATGTTTATCTATATTCATAAAAGTCTTCATGTCTATGCAGCATCGGATGCAGGATTGATGATGGAGAACTTGATGTTATCTGCACACGGTCACGGGCTTGGCACATGCGCCCAAGGTGCAGTCAATATTTGGGATGACGTTGTAAGAAAAGAGTTTGAGATTCCGAAGGATTACCGACTCCTTTGCGGGATGGCAATCGGATACCCAAGTGATTCACCTGTGAATTCCTTCAAGGCTCACCGCATTGGTGCTGATGAAATTTTGTTCAAGACCAAAAAACACAAGTAGCAGCATTCATTTCGGGTTGTATATACGGTGGGCCAACCTTAAAATTTAGGCATGAAAATCACCGGCAAGAAGTCTTTGGCAATTATTGCGGCAATCTCATTACTCCTCGTTTCGCAACCGTCAATGGTTTCAGCGAAGAGTGCAGACACAAACAATCGTAAGTTCACGAAATGGGATTACTACTCTTACAAATACGTTGGCGACAAACTTCAACGCCAAATTCTTCCATCGCAGGATTTCAACGGATGTAACCCATGTTCCTGGACCAGCAAGGATGCGCGAAGCGCCAAGAGCTTTGATCCGATTAGAGCGCAAGCATTCAAAGCGATAAAGGCTTTTGGATCAAACAAGAAGGCTGCTCCATCGACTATCGAATGGGTTCCAACAAAGAATGTTCAACCATCTCTGTTGAAGATGTATAAGAAACTAAACACCGATGCAATCAATTATTGGCAGGCGGAGCTCTCTAACCCACTTCCCTATCGATTGCTGATCGGCACCGAGAAAGATCGGGCCGAAGTTAAAACGAGATTATCCGAAACCCAGAACGGTCCAAGTTCTTTGCAGATGATGAATAATTTCTTCGATAGATATTCAAAGCTGCAGGACTACGAGAAAGCTCGGCCTGTTGGCGGAGGAATGCCTGGGAAAGACACTTTGATTTCTAACGGGAAAGATATTTACCTTGTTACCTACCATGTTGGTTCTTTCACGACTGATCAGAAAGTTTTTACGACAACTACAGCACATGAAATAACTCATATTCTGCAAATCGATAGATCAAAGAACATCGGTTATAACAACGATATGCCGCCAGCCCTTTGGGAAGGCAGCGCAGTTCTTTTTGGTTCTGGAATCCCAATGTCTAATGTCGCTTGGTATAGCGATGAACTAGATCATCAATTGATGAGATTCTTGAGCAACTTCGCGACCAAAGTTCCGATGAAGACTGAAGCTGACGCAGTGAATTTGCTAGTGAAGGCAGAAAGAACTGATGCCGAAGTCAGCATTGAAGCCGGATATTACCTTGGTGCGGTTCTCTTCGAATGGCTTGTTGCGAAGTATGGTGTTCAGAAATACTTGGATCTGTTGGATGCAACAGGAACTGCGCCAAGTTTTAATGACGCAATGATTAAGGCTTATGGGGTTGGTAAGGCAGATATCTACAAGCAAGCAGCACCATATGTTCTAAAGAATTATCAGCGGGTTCTCAAAGTATTCAATAGTTAGCGTTATGCTTGCATGAATTGAAAGAGGGCCCACATGCTTAAGAAGGTTTTAGTTACTGGTGGCACAAGTGGTATCGGTCGCGAATTTGTAGATGTATTTGCAAAGAATGGCTTTGAGGTTTGGTTTACCTATTTCTCTGAGGGAGAAAAACCAGCTGAAGTAACAGGGGTATATCCAAAGGGATCTGTTACTGGATTCAAACTAGATCTTGCCGACTATGCATCTATCGAATCTCTTGCATCTGCGCTTGCTTCAACTCCTGATGTTTTAATTCACAATGCTGGGCTCGGCTCAAAGACAGTCGAAAAGGTTTCCAATACACCGCAAGGTCAGGCGGAAGCGCTGATCAAAGTGAATGCGATTGGAACTCTTTGGCTTAACAATCTCTTGCTACCAAAGATGCTTGAAAGAGGAAGCGGAAAGATCATTCTCCTCTCCTCGGTTGGCGGTGGGGTTACCCAATTTCCAGGATTTAACTATGCAGATGGCATGAGCAAAGCGGCAATTGCATTTTTGGGGAGAACTTTAGGAGCAGATCTTGCCCAGACTGGTGTTGATGTTTTCACTATCTGTCCTGGTGCAACCAATACGCCAATGTTCCAGGCAAGCACACTTAATCATTTAAACGCTGACGAGCAGAAGAAAGTAATTGCTTCGCTTCCTAAATTCCGTTTGATAGATCCCCGAGAGATTGCTGAACTGGGTTATTTCCTTACAACTGATGCCGGAAAGTTATTGCATGGGGCAGTTCTCGATGCCTCGATGGGACTCGGAGTGAATCCAGGACTACTACTGAAGTAGAGTTAGACCATGTCTCCAAGAATTCAAGAAGCCACGATTCGTGAGCAACGTCAGATGCGTCAGCGTCAATTGATGGATGCTGCGCTGAGTCTTGCGATGGAAGATGGAGTTGATTCGGTAACTGTTTCTGCCGTAGCAAAGCGCGCCGGCTTAGCCCGCTCTTCGATTTACGAATACTTCGCATCGTCGGCTGATTTGATCGCAGACCTTGTAATGGAAGAAATGGCTTACTACAACAAGCGTTTGCTTAAGGCAGTCGATAACGTCGAAGATCCATTCGAATACATCAAACTTTGGATTGAAGAAGCGCTGCAATATGTAGTTGATGGCCGGCATTTACTTGTTAAAAGTTTGAACACAGTCACTACACCGAATTATCGCAAGTCAGATATTGCGCAAGGCCACCGAGATTTAATGGGAACAATCATCAGGCCACTAAGTGAAATTGGTTTACCTGATGTGAAATTGGGACTCGCCTATGTTCAAGCTACTATCGATGTTGCATCTGTTCGAATTGAATCCGGGAATGATGCCGCAGTTGAAATTAAGTATGCGCAGAAATATGCAATAGCTGGTCTACGGGCACTGCTCGATCAGTCGGAATGATTGCAATAGTTCCGGGATTTCTAGCCGGACTTTCACTGATTATTGCTATTGGTGCCCAAAATGCTTTTGTAATTCGTCAGGGACTGACTAAGAAATATGTTTTATTAACAGTTTTGATATGCGCATGTTCCGACGCTTTATTGATTGCTCTGGGAGCTAGCGGCCTTGGCGCTTTAATTAAGTCGAATAAGGATCTACTCGAATTCGTTCGCTGGTTCGGAGTTGCTTATCTTTTGTGGTTTGCATTTAAATCAGCAAGGTCCGCCTTTAAAAGTGCAGCCTTAAATTCTGCCGGAGAAGCTTCTGCTGATAAGAAGAGCGTTGTTCTAACTGTTCTGGCCCTTACCTTTTTAAACCCGCATGTTTATCTCGATACCGTAATTTTGCTTGGAAGTATCTCTAATCAATTTGGTTCAGATAAGTGGTTCTTCGTTACAGGCGCGATCATCGCAAGTTTTCTCTGGTTTACATCTATCGGTTTCGGGGCTAAGTCAGCCTCGCGTTTTATGTCACGCCCAATTTTCTGGAAAATACTTGATTCACTAATCGCCGCAATCATGCTTTCAATTGCGGCGTTCTTAGCGTTTTACAATTTCAACTGACTAGTTGTTCTGAGGGAAACCTAAGTTAATTCCGCCGTGGCTTGGATCTAACCAGCGGCTTGTAACAACCTTGCCACGAGTGAAGAAGTGAACTCCTTCGGTGCCGTGTGCATGGGTGTCGCCGAATAATGAATTCTTCCAACCACCGAAGGAGAAGTAAGCCATTGGAACTGGGATTGGAACGTTGATTCCGACCATTCCAACTTCTACTTCATTCTGGAATCTGCGCGCAGCGCCGCCATCATTAGTGAAGATCGCTGTTCCGTTGCCGTATGGATGGCTGTTAACAAGTGAAAGCGCTTCGTTGTAAGTATTCACGCGCAGAATGCTTAGAACTGGTCCAAAAATTTCTTCTTTATAAATGCTCATGTCAGGTGTTACGTTGTCGAAAAGTGTTGGTCCGAGGAAGAAACCTTCGCCGTCAACTTTAACTTTGCGACCATCTTCGACAAGAGTGGCACCAGCTTTTTCGCCGGCTTCAATATATGACGCAACTTTGTCGCGGTGAACTTTGGTAACAAGCGGTCCCATATCTGAACCCTTAGTTCCATCACCGGTTTTAATATCTGCCATACGCGACTTAATTTTTGCGACCAAGGCATTTGCGATTGGTTCTACTGCAACGATTGCTGAAATTGCCATGCAGCGCTCTCCTGCTGAACCGAAGCCAGCATTGATTGCAGCATCTGCAGCGAGTTCTAGATCAGAATCCGGAAGAACGACCATGTGGTTCTTTGCACCACCAAGTGCTTGTACGCGCTTGCCATGCTTGGTTCCGGTTTCATAAACATATTTCGCGATTGGTGTTGAACCAACGAATGAAACTGACTTGATTCCTGGGTGAGTTAGAAGCGCATCAACTGATTCTTTATCGCCATGAACAACATTGAAGACACCGTCAGGAAGTCCGGCTTCTTTCCAAAGTTCAGCCAAGAACATCGCCGCACTTGGATCTTTCTCGGAAGGCTTTAGAACAACTGTGTTACCGCAGGCGATTGCAATTGGGAAGAACCACATCGGAACCATCGCTGGGAAGTTAAATGGAGAAATTATCGCGACTGGGCCAAGAGGTTGGCGGATTGAGTAAACATCTACCCCGGTAGAAACTTCTTCAGAGAAGCCACCCTTTAAAAGATGAGGGATACCGCAAGCAAATTCAACTACTTCAAGACCACGAGTAACTTCGCCCGCTGCATCGCTCAAAACTTTTCCGTGCTCGGCAGTAATCAGTGCCGCAATCTTCTCTTTGTTCTGCAGAACTAATTCGCGGAATGCAAAGAGAACTTGGGTGCGCTTTGTTAATGAACTGTGGCGCCAAGAAACAAATGCATCACTGGCGGCGGTAACTGCCTTATCAACCGTCGCTACATTCGCAAGCGCTACGTTTGCTGAAACTTGTCCGGTAGCTGGATTAAAAACCTCGCTAGTGCGTTCAGTTTTCCCGGTATCTAATGCGCCATTTATCCAATGTGTGATGATTTTTGTCTGAGTCATAGCGTTAATCTACGCCAGAGCAATATGATGGCGCCAATCAATGACGGCAGTTATGTCCAAGTCGTCCAAATGCTAGGGGCAATCGGTGAGCACAGGTTCAAAGAGCAATTCTGAAGTAAGCGCGGCAGACCACAATTTTGTTTTCCACTCTTGGTCGGCCCAAGGCGCGATTTCACCAATCCCCGTTGCAAAGAGCTCAGGTTCAAGATTTTGGGATCACGATGGCAAAGAGTATTTGGATTTCTCTTCTCAATTAGTTTTTACAAATATCGGACACCAACATCCAAAGGTGGTCGCTGCAATTCAAGAGCAAGCCGCAACTTTAACTGCGCTTGCACCACAACATGCCAGCGATATCCGAAACCAAGCTGCAGAGCGCATTGTTGAACTTGCAGGATTAAACTTCGCAAAAGTTTTCTTCACCAACGGTGGCGCCGATGCAATTGAAAATGCCATCCGCATGGCTCGTATTCACACCCGTAAACACAAGGTGCTTTCAACTTACCGTTCGTATCATGGCAATACTGGCGCTGCGATTAATGCAACTGGTGATCCCCGCAGATTCCCGAATGAATTTGCATTTGGGCATGTGCATTTCTGGGGGCCCTATCTATATCGGTCTGCATTCTGGGCCAACAGCGAAGAGCAAGAATGTGAACGGGCTCTGCAACATCTAGAGCAAACAATAATCTTTGAGGGCCCGCACACAATTGGTGCAATTTTGTTAGAAAGCGTTCCCGGAACTGCTGGAGTTCTAGTTCCACCAACCGGTTATCTCGAAGGAGTTCGTGCGCTCTGCGACAAATACAAAATTATGTGGATTGCGGATGAGGTAATGGCTGGTTTTGGGCGAACTGGAAAATGGTTTGCTTTCCAATCTTCAAAGGTTGTCCCCGACTTAATTACCTTCGCAAAGGGAGTTACCTCTGGATATGTTCCACTTGGTGGCGTAGTAATTAGTAAAGAAATCTCGAAGACTTTTGATGAACAAGTTTTCCCTGGTGGCCTCACATATATGGGACATCCACTTGCTTCAGCTACCGCGGTTGCGACAATTGATGTAATGAAAAACGAGAAAATGCTCGAAAACGCAACATCAATTGGCGAGAAAATTCTTGGCCCTGGTCTGCATGAATTAGCTAAGAAACATAAAGTTATTGGCGACATTCGCGGTGCTGGTGTTTTCTGGGGAGTCGATCTAGTCAGCAATCGTAAGACGCACGAACCACTTGCGCCTTACGGTGGATCAAGCCCTGCGATGAATGAACTGGTTGCAGCTTGCAAGGCCAATGGCATGATGCCGTTCACGAATTTCAACCGAATTCATTTGTGCCCACCGTGCAATATCTCTGAAGCCGATGCTCGACTTGGTCTGGAAATTCTCGATAAATCCTTGGCAGTAATCGGAAAGTATTACACCGGCGAATAAAACTCGTGCCGCGCTGATCTTTTATCGCTGGTTATGACAAACTGCCGCCATGGCTCAGCTAATTTATTACTGCGGAACAATGGACAGTGGAAAATCCACTTTGGCACTGCAGACCGCTCACAACTACGAGAGTCGCGGCCGCCATGGATTGGTCTTTACAAATCGAGATCGAGCCGGCACTGGAATTATCTCCTCCAGATTAGGTCTTCAAAGCCCAGCTATAGAAGTTGGTAGCGAGATGGATATCTTCTCGTTTGTGGAATCTCATCAAGCGAAAAGTGGAAGGTTAGACTATTTAATCTTCGATGAAGCTCAATTTTATGAGAGTGAGCAGATCGATCAACTTGCTCGAATCGTAGATATTTTGAATGTAGATGTTTTCGCCTTTGGAATCCTTAGTGATTTCAGAACTTCCCTATTCCCTGGTTCGATGCGACTTATTGAATTGGCAGATCGAGTCAATCCATTGCAGGTTGAAGCGCTCTGTTGGTGTGGGCTTCGTGCAACACACAACGCCAGAATTATTAATGGGCGCATGACTCGTGAGGGAGATCAATTGGTCCCAGGTGACACTTCGCCTGATGCTGAAGTGGTTTACGAAGTTCTCTGCCGAAAGCACCATATGGCAAATATGAGTTCTAAAGATCACGACGAGAACAGGTAGGTTTGCCGAATGAGCGATTTATATTCTGATCCACTCGGCACCGCAGTTCTGGCCGCTGCAAAAATTGCTGAGATAACCGGAAAACCAAAACACGATGTTGCACTTGTAATGGGATCAGGATGGATGCCTGCGACTGATGCACTTGGAAAACCAACTCACGAATTTGCTGTGACCGATGTTCCAGGATTTCCGGCCCCGACAGTTGTCGGACACGGCGGATTGATTCGCTCTTATGAAATCGATGGCGCAAATGGGAAAATCCAAGCACTCGTCTTTCTTGGTCGGACCCACTTATACGAAGGTAAAGGTCTAGAACCTGTTGTTCATGGGGCGCGCACAGCGGTAAAAGCTGGTTGCAAAGTAGTTGTGTTAACCAATGCCTGTGGCGGAATAAACCGTGATTACAAAGTCGGACAACCAGTTCTGATACGCGACCATATTTCGATGACCGCAACGAGCCCACTGATTGGCGCCGACTTCGTAGACTTAACAGATTTGTATAGCAAGCGAATCCGCGAACTTGTGAAGAGCGAAGATCCATCGTTAGCTGAGGGCGTTTATGTTCATTGGCGCGGACCAGCTTACGAAACACCAGCAGAGATAAATATGTTGCGAACAGTTGGCGCAGATCTAGTAGGAATGTCTACAGTCCCAGAAGCCATTGCAGCACATGCACTAGGTGCAGAAGTTTTGGGAATTTCGCTAGTAACGAATGCTGCCGCCGGCGTTACCGGAGAAAAATTGAGCCACGCCGAAGTTATGGAGGCCGGGCAGGCAGCTGCCGGGCGAATGGGTGAATTGCTCGCGAAGGTTCTAAAAAAGCTGTGATTGATGAGCAGTTCCGGCTAGAAGTTTTAGATTGGATTGCAAAGGATCCGGATTCAGATACTGCGTCTCTTCTTGCCAAATGGCTCTCTGAAAATAACGAGGTCGAACTTCGCAAATCATTTAACGGTTTTATAGAGTTTGGCACTGCAGGATTACGTGGACCAGTGCGACCAGGGCCATCAGGAATGAACCGCGCAGTTGTTGGACGCACCGCTGCCGGAACCGCTGCATTTTTAATTTCTAGAGGTTTGTCCAAAGTTGTTATTGGCCGAGATGCAAGGCATGGTTCAGCAGAATTTATGCAAGAAAGCGCCGAGATTCTCTCGGGCGCGGGCCTAGATGTTTACCTGCTCCCCCGTGAGCTTCCAACACCGGTATTAGCTTTTGCAGTAAATAAAATGAAGATGGATTGCGGAATCATGGTGACTGCAAGCCACAACCCTGCAATCGATAATGGTTACAAGGTTTATCTTGGTGGAAACTTTGATGGCGTCGAATATCGAGGCAGCCAGATAATCGCCCCAATCGATAAAGAAATTTCCAAATTAATCAGCAAAGTTGCGCTTCCTAGTCCACGTGGATCGAACTGGGAGATAGTTGGCGAAGACGTTATAAACGGTTACGTTTCAAGTTGTGTTAATGGCTCTGTCGAAGCTACCCCTCAAAAAATTATTTATACGGCTATGCACGGTGTTGGCACACAAACTTTGTTATCGGCATTTCAAGAAGCGAGCTTCTCAAAACCAATCTTAGTCGAACAGCAATGCGAGCCAGATCCAGATTTTCCTACCGTTGCATTCCCCAATCCAGAAGAACCTGGTGCGATGGATTTGGCAATCAAATTGGCAATTTCGCAGAATGGGGATTTGGTTATTGCTAACGACCCTGATGCAGATCGTTGCGCAGTAGCAGCAAAAGATTCAGCTGGAAACTGGCGCACCCTGCGAGGAGATGAACTTGGAATCTTGCTTGGCCACTTTATTTCGAAGACTGAAAAGGTAGCTGGTAAAACCTTTGCAACAACCATCGTCTCTTCAAGTGCTCTGGCGAAGATTGCTAAAAACTGTGGCGCTGATTTTCAAGAGACGTTAACCGGCTTCAAGTATCTATCCAAGATAAACAATCTGGCTTTTGGATATGAAGAAGCAATCGGATACTGCGTCAATCCTTCAAAGGTAAATGATAAGGATGGAATTTCTGCCGCCTTGAAAATCGCACAGATTAACTCTGAATTAATCGGTCGAGGTTCAACCTTGTTTGCCTACCTTGATGAAATCTGGAGCGAAATCGGTTATCACCGAACCGAACAACTTTCGATCAGGTATGAGGATGTATCGGAAATTTCTAGAACCATTGCCGAGGTTGTGGCGAACCCACCTAAACAAGTTGCCGGCCTAGATGTAACTAGCATCGAAGACTTGAGCAGGATTTCACCCTCAACTGTTGGCCTACGAATTAAATGTGGTGACAGCGCACGAATTATCATCAGGCCGAGCGGAACTGAGCCAAAGCTAAAGACCTACATTGAAGTAATTGGTGAAGTTAAGTCCGCCGATGAATTGGTCGAGAAAATAAAGGAAGACTTTAAGAAATTATTCGCTAGCTATAGCTAAATAACCGGGCTTCACAACTTCTTCGATAATTGCTAGCCGTTCTTCAAAGGGAATAAATGAGCTCTTTAGGGCATTTATGGTCACGCGTTGCAGGTCCTGAAAGGTCCAATCAAAAGCCTTAACAACTTCGACCATCTCATTTGTCATTGAAGTGCGGCTCATTAATCTGTTATCGGTGTTAATTGTTACTCGGAATCTTAACTTTGCGAGGGCGCCGATTGGATGAGATGCAATTGACTTAGCTGCGCCAGTCTGCAAATTAGATGTTGGACATAGTTCTAGCGGAATCCGGCGATCACGAACATATGCAGAAAGTCTGCCAAGTTTTGGTTTGCTGCCAGAAAAATCTATGTCATCAACTATCCGAACGCCGTGACCTAATCTTTCGGCCCCACACATTTGAATCGCCTGCCAGATTGAAGGTAATCCGTAGGCCTCACCGGCATGAATAGTGAAGTGTGCATTTTCTTGACGAAGATAGTTGAAGGTATCTAGTTGATTGGTTGGCGGAAAACCATCTTCGGGTCCAGCAATATCAAAGCCGACAACACCAAGATCGCGATACTTAACTACCTTTTCGGCAATTTCTTGCGCAATCGAATTTTGGCGAAGGGCGCATAACAAAGATTCAACTCGAATTTTGAATCCCTCGGCTGCCGCCGCTTTCTCGCCCTGGCGATAACCTTCGATAGTTGCTTCGATAACTTCATCAAGCGACAAACCTTTGCGAGTGAAAAGTTCTGGCGCACCGCGCACTTCTGCATAAACAACACCGTCGCGAGCTAGATCTAATGCACATTCGCTGGCGACGCGAATGATTGCTTCTCGGGTCTGCATCACGG
>Ga0315909_10001337_pt1 | contig 33268 bp, 20 predicted proteins | sample LakEriMetagenome_11_FD_203527 | JGI IMG/M metagenome (GOLD analysis project Ga0315909, IMG submission 203527) | Freshwater fungal communities from buoy surface, Lake Erie, Ohio, United States - Buoy 2 MA125 | ecosystem: Environmental > Aquatic > Freshwater > Lake | place: USA: Lake Erie, Ohio... | reverse complement strand
ATGTTCGTGGGATCACCTCTGTATTTCGAAGGGTTAAGTGGTTTGAAAAAGCCTTTGTACGCCATAGAGCTATTTATAAATAAGAGGAGAACTTTCAAAGAAGAGAAGCCAATGGCACTTATCAATCTTAATATCAAAAGCTTTAAAAAGAATGGTGGCGGAATTGCTAATCGCCTGCTTGATAAAGCCGTGAATAAGCTTGAACAAAAACTAGAAAACACAGTAGAAGATCTAATTGGTAAAGGCCTAAGCAAAATAGGTTTGTCTTCTTCTGGCGTATCTAACTTCGTATCTCGCTTTGGTGATGCCAAGGCCAATGGTGCTGAAGATGATTTCTTTAGAGATTCAAAAGCGGAACAGAATCGTTTGGCTCCTCGATATATTGTCGAGAATATGACCGCTAAAACTGGTGGTGAAAGCGCATCAGACGCTACTAAAAACATTTCCACTGGTGGTGCAGCAAACAGAGAAAAGTTTTATCAGTTCCCAGAGAGACTTGGCGAGTACTATATGCTTATGCGATTTAAGCAATATAAAAGACCAAATCCTCATTATAACGCAGAACTGGTACCATATGATACCTTTGCGGTTCCTATTCCAAGAGAAATTAAAGAGCAGTTTGGAATTAATGTAAAGTCAAGTGCACAAGGATTTGCTGGTGGTTTGGCCGATGTTGGATTTACAGCTGCTGGTGGAAATGGTGCAAGAGCAAACTCACAGTTAGATGCTCTATTGTACAATGCTGCTGTTACTAAAATTGGCGAACTCTCTGCTCAAGGTGGAGAAATTCTTGGACAACTGGCCGGTGCTATTCCTAACCCTCACATGCAAGCAATCTTTGAAGGTGTTGAATTAAGAAACCATAGTTTCCAATGGACATTCACACCAAGAAATGCAGATGAAAGTAGATCATTAAGAGCTATGATTGATCTTTTCAAGCAGAATTGCTTACCTGCATTTAGTAAACTTGGTACACCTGTTCTTCAATATCCTCCACTGGTTGACATTAAATTTGTTCCATCAGAGATCAGCGACCTTATTAAATTTAATACGTGTATGGTAAAGGATGTGAGTATCAATTATGCTCCACAAGGTTTGCCATCATTTTTCCATGGCACAAAGCAACCAACAATGATTCAACTATCTATTGAGCTCATTGAAACTGAAATCCAGACAGCCAACAAATATGGTGTTGGAGCTGGAACTCCTGAAAGAGAAGATGGTGCTACTAAGATTGTTAAAATGGCTGACAGTGGATCAGATCGTCTTCCTGGTGTAGCAGAAGCAAAACGCTTGGTTGAAACTGGTGTAAGTGGAGTAATGAGTGCATTTGCCGAAGGTGCTGCAGGAGCAAATAATCGATGAAATACTTTAACAGATTTCCAGTTGTAGAATATGATGGTAAGGTTGCTAAGAATATTTTAGCACGAGTTGATTTTATTGATTCTTCAAAGAGAGACATTTACTCGAATTTTGACTATGTTCTAGAAGAAGGTTCTTCTAGACCGGATATTATTTCAAACAACTACTATAACTCGCCATATTATGACTGGTTGATTTATTTGTCGAATGGAGTAATAGATCCGTATCACGATTATTACAGATCGGCAGAAGACTTTCAAAGTTACATTACTGCAAAATACGGATCAACTACTATTGCTAGAAGAAATATACTTTTCTATAGAAACGATTGGTCGTCAGACGAGAGTTTAATTAACGAATCAGTATATGATAATCTTCAACCAGTAATTAAAAAATACTGGAAGCCTAAACTAAACAATACCAGCCAGATTGTCGGTTACGAAAGAGTAAAAGAAGATTGGACAGTTTCAACAAACCAGATTGTAAAGTTAGTGATTACCAGCAATCTTGATAACTTCAATGTTGGAGACGTTATCGAGCAAGACGATGCTGAAGGAACTGTCATTCTAAAGAATGCTGATGATAATTCAATCACACTTCAGCATATTACTGGAGCGTTTGTTGCTAACACTGCAGATGGTATTACTTCTGCTACAATTCTTAATAAAAATATTTCGGATTTAGAAGCTTCTTTCTGGTCGCCTGTAACAGCATATGATTATGAAGAAGAGCAAAACGAACTAAAGAGATATGTGAATATTATTAAAGCAAGTTATTTGCCAGACATTGAAAAGCAATTTGTTGAGTTAATTAAGAAATGACGACTGTTTCTATGCGGGAAGGCCAGTTCAAACTAAACACGTTTGAGCTCACCACTTCTACTGGTAGAATTATTCACTTGGGACCATATTGTTCTCGAGCCGACATCTATGAAAATGTTCTAGAGTCTACAACTATTGCTGAATTTATTATTGTTGATCGTATAGGATTGTTCGGTCACTTTAACTTTTTAGATCAAAAGATTAGTATCAATTATACTACATATGAAGACAATGCAGAAGCTTCTGTCAAGTATGAATTCTATCCCGTAGAACAAAACCCGAGCACTGTTTTACCAGACGATAAGGGTGTTGTGTTCACCTTGGTTTGTGTTTCAAAAGAAGCTATTAAATCAACACAAATCAAGAATGCTCCTTATGTGAAATCCAAAATCGAATGTGAAACAGCAATTCGAGAACATCTAAGTATCTTAGATAGTAGTAAACCACTATTCTTCGAGAAAACCCAAGGACTTCAAGCTTTTAATTTTACCGGACTGAATCCATTTGTGGCAATTGATAAGATTCGTTTGAAAGCAATGTCGAGTACTTATAAAGGCCATTGCTTTACTTTCTTTGAAAACAGTAAGGGATATCACTTCAAGTCTTTTGAAGCTTTGATTAAAGAAGGCAAAGACAAGATTGGTGATAAGTACTTTGTTCAGATGCCAGTTGGAGAAGCAGATATCACTGCTTCAAAGTGGAGAAACATTCTTGCTTGTAAAGTAGTTCAAACCGGTGGTCAAGCTGCGGCCCGTGCAATTGGTGCTGGTAAAGTTCTTATTAAAAGAAAGAATATCATTACAGGTGAAGTTGAAGACATCGAAGTTGATTCTACAAAGCTGGACTTTGTAAACTTAAACGAAGGTTCGATTAATCTTTCTGCCAAAACACAGAACGATTTATCTGAAAATGAAACCACATGTAAGTTAACATACTACGATCCTACCGTAGAAGAATCTGACAGTGGAAATGCTGAAGCTGTTAGACTATATTATATGGCGCATCTTTTAAATACTATTGCTCATATTACAATTTACGGAGATTCAACAATTACTGTTGGTGATGTAATTACTGCAGACATTCCAATTCATGATGGTTTGACTACAGGTGAAAACAACGCTTACAGAGAATCAAGTAAGACTCTGGCTGGTAATTATCTAGTAACGTCATGTCGCCACATTCTAAACTTCAATGAAAACGCTCAGTATTTACAAGCACTTGAAATTGTAAAAGATGGTATCTATGGCGAATTGCCAACAGCTAAGTTAATATAAGGAAGATATAATGGATATCCAAAAGTGGTTTGAAGGAAAGATTCATAGCATCGACGATCCTGAAAAGCTTGGTAGAGTTCAGGTTGAAGAAGTGCTTGGCCACTCTGTAGGTAAATATCGTGAAAATCCAGACAATCTATTCTGGTCTCATGTTCTTATGTCTCCAGCCAGTGCAAATGCAAAAGGCGTGGGAATGAGTCCACATGGACTTACAGTAGATTCAAAGGTGTTGGGATTCAAAATCAATGATGCTTTGTCATATGTAGTTGGTACAATTGCTTATGCACAGGATGATAACAACCATTCGATTTCCAGTTATGCTCGAGGCGTCGGTCCTGTACAGAAGGATTACGTTACCGGATTGCACGAAGAAGAGACCAAATACGCTGCAAAATATCCGCACAATAAAACTATTACAACTGAGAGCGGTCATGTTCTAGAGTTAGACGATACACCAAAAGCAGAACGTATTCATGTATATCATAAGTCCGGATCTTATGTTGAGATCTTTCCAGATGGCACTATCATTACAAAGTCTATGAAAGATTCTGTAAGTGTCACAATGGAGGACCATAAAATTTCTGTTGTTAAAGGCGGTTTACAGATTATAGCTGCTGATGGCAAGATTGAGATTGTAGCTGATAAAGATATCAATATAAAATCGGCAAACGGCGTTGTTAATATTCAAGGCACCATAATCGGACTTAATGGATGACGATCACTATTGAGCTTCCAAAGATTCCAAAGTTGGAATGCCCACCAGACGGCAAAATTGGAAAGAAAGAACTAAACGCGTACTTTAAGAACATTGGTAGAACAATGGGCAGACTTAATGCGTCTGCATCTGATGTCGATGATGGGTGTTCGTTGGCTGTTATTGCTGCCGTGCTTGCTATCGAAGAGATATTGCAACCAGTTGACGCTATAACAACAAAGCCATTTGATAGACTGAAATCAAAAGAGCTCGAGTTTCGATACCGTGCACGGGAACTTGGTAAAGACATTGAAGAATACTTTAAGAAAAGTATCGTAGAGATCCTTCTAGACGTTGCCAAGCTTCTTGGCGTTCCTAATCCTTTTATCGTTCCGATTCCTTTTATTGGAACAGCAACGCTAGTAGATGACAAAGGCAATCCATACAAGTACGATCCTTTGATTATTGATATGTTCACAAAGGCCGGCCAAAAAAAGATAAAGGCAGCCCTTAAAGAAGATCTTGAAGAGGTAAAAAAGTTCCTTGGTATTGATTCTAAGTATGATGGAAGTCTAGGAATTAAGGCACCGGATCTTGAAGCAGAAGAAGTATGGCATAAGGTAAAGAACTGGTTTAACGAACTTATCAATGACTTTATTGGATCTGTGGCTAATGCTATTGCAAAAGCAGTAAAGGCTATTCCGATTATTGGTAAACCAATCTATGATCTGGTTACTGCTGCAGTGGATCCTACCATTACGGTTGAACAAGCTTTTGATAAGATGGTTGCTGAGTACAAGGCCAAGATTAAGAAGGCCAAGGAAGATGTCTTATCTGGTAAAGCAGTTGAGGATCTTGGCCAAAAGATATTAGATGAAGTGATTGAAAAGATCCTGGCGATTCAGATTCCACTGATCGGAACGCTCGGCGATCTGATCGATGTCGATACAAACAAGAGAGATATCGTCATGAAAGAAGATATCTTTCATGAGTTGGAAGATGCCTTCAAAGAGTTTATCCAGAAAGCTCGTAGGTTCTTCAAGGGTGGATTGATTGTCAAGATTAATGAAATTATTACCAAAGCTCCTGGTTATATCTTAGAGCAGTTTCCTATTGTTGGTAAGATCTTTAAGATTATTAAAAGAGTAGCAGATATTCTTTCAGGTAAGAATCCACTGACTGAATGTGAAGTACTGAGCATACTCTTACCACCAATCTTTAGTTTTGGCAGTTTAATTGAGAACTTACTTCCAGATTGTGTAGAAGTCATTTACGTAGAATAAATAAAAATAAAGAGAATTAGATGGCAGACATTTCTAGAATTGATAGGATTACTAGGACCGAGAAGACCGGCGAACCTTATTATAGTGACTTCTATAATAACTTCAACGCGCATCCTCAAACCAAGCGTTTAGTAAAATACGTAAACGAAGAGTCTGTCAAGAGATCAATTCGAAATCTTATTCAAACTGATAAAGGCGAACGCTTTTTTCAGCCTGAAGTTGGATGCAACATTCGATCATTGCTTTTCGAGCCAATGGTGGAAACAACTTCCATTCGCATGAAAGACATGATTGAAGATACTATTTCTAAATTTGAAAAAAGAGCACGAGTTCTTAGCGTTGAGATTTATCCATTTGAAGCTCGCCAAGCATATGATGTATTCATCGTTTTTGAAGTAATAAATAATGTTAATCCGGTAACTCTTAACCTCACACTGTACAGAGCGAGATAATGGCTAATTCAAGTATCATACTAACACAGTTAGACTTTGCGTCTTACAAGACATCATTAAAAGCATATCTCCAAGAACAGACTGAGTTCAAGGATTATGATTTTGATTCTAGTAACATGTCAGTGCTTATGGACCTGCTTGCTTATAATACATACCAAAATGCTTTCTATATGAACATGGTTGGTAATGAGATGTTTCTTGATAGTGCAAGACTTCGTGATAGCGTAGTTTCACACGCAAAAGAATTGAACTATCTTCCTCGTTCGTTTACATCATCTAAAGCAAAAGTTCAACTAAGAATTACTCCAACGGATACTACAAAGAACTCAATTGTAGTTCCTAAAGGCACGACCTTTATTTCAAGAGTGAATGATTTTTCTTATACGTTTACTACAAATGAAAACGTAGTACTTACTACAAAAACAAATAGTTCTTTTGTAAGTGAATCTATTGATATCTATGAAGGTGTTTATCTTACAGACACATATGCCGTAGATTATGGCAATCCATTAATTTATAAGATTAACAACAAAACCGTTGACATTTCCAGCGTTACTGTTACTGTACTTGAAGACAATGGATCTACAACACTAGAATATTCACGTGCTACTTCGCTATTCGGTCATGATGAAAATGCTAAAGTATTCTTCTTACAGCCAGCAGTCGGTGATACATATGAAGTAGTATTTGGCGATGGTGTTGTTGGACGCAAGCCAAAGAATAACTCGATTGTAGTAATCGAATACAGAACATCAAATGGTGAACTTCCGAACGGCGCATTTAGATTTATTAATGCTGCTCGTATTGATAATGAAGCCAATGTAGCTATTACAACATTATCAGCAGCCGCAGATGGAACCGTTGCAGAAGATCTGAACTCAATCAAGTTCAATGCTCCAAGAGCTTTCACAACTCAAGAACGTGCAGTCACGGCTGAAGATTATGAGAATCTATTGAAGGCCAACTATCCAGAAATTAATGCTGTCATAGCATACGGTGGTGAGGATGCAACTCCTCCACAATATGGTCGTATCTTTGTTTCTGTTGATCTGACAGATGTTGATGGTCTACCAAAGATTAAAGAAGACGAATACAAAAGATTCCTTCGTTCACGCTCTTCGGTTGCAATGGAACCACTTTTCATTACTCCAGATTATACCTATCTTAAAGTTGATAGTACTGTTCGTTATAACATTAACAGAACAGGTCTAAATCCTGAAGATCTTCGCGCTTATGTTATTGATGCTATTCTAAACTATGCATCAACAAATCTAAATAGCTTTGCAAAAACATTTAGATACTCTAAGCTTGTTCAAGCAGTCGATGCAACAGATGCCAGCATTATTAGTAATGAAACAGATATCAATCTAGTAAAATATCTTACTCCACAAATCGGCACTGCTTTAAACTTAACAATAGATTTTAAGTGTCCGCTGACTTATGAAATTCCTCTATTAGGTGATGAGCATCCTATTATTGACGTACATGGTGTAACATCAACCGCGTTTACATATAATGGAATCCAGAACTGTGTTCTAGAAGATAACGGTGATGGTGTTATGAGAATTGTAACTCCTACTGGAGCAAACCATAAGAAGATTATTGATATTGGAACTGTTGATTACGACACAGGCGTAGTAAGACTGAATAACTTTAATATTCAAAACTATGTAGGTACATCACTGAAGATCTATGCTGAGCCAAGATCACGCGATATTACTGCCATCCAGAATGTGATATTAAATATCATTGAATCAGACGTGAACATCACAATCGAACAGATTAGAGAATAATGAAGAAAATAGAAGCAATAATTTCTCCATTTGTTGAGAACCAGTTTCCTTCTTTCTATCAGGAAGAGGGTCCACAGTTCATTGCTTTTGCCAAAGCATATTTTGAATGGATGGAGAATAGCGGTTCTTATACGGCGGCCAACGGTGATATTGTAACCCCTTATATTGATTCATCTGCAAACATTAGTTATACATCTAATAGCTCAAATAAAGCAATAGGTCCTGCTGCTCTCTACCAAGCTCGCAAGCTTCCAGACTATCGTGATATTGATACGACTGTAGATGAGTTTATTCTACAGTTCAAAGAAAAGTATCTCAAAAACATTCAGTTTGATACTGCCACAAACAAAGAACTTCTAATTAAGAACTCGCTCGACCTGTATCGTTCAAAGGGTACTGAGCGTTCTATTGACTTGTTCTTCAAATTGGTATATGGTACAGCTGCTGAAGTACGTTATCCAGCCGATAACATTCTTCGTGTTTCTGATGGTATCTGGGAAAGACCAGAATATCTAGAAGTTACACACAAGCGCTTTAACGTTGACTATGTTGGTAAGCAAATCATCGGTGCTATTTCTGGTGCCAAAGCATTCGTAGAAAAGTTCATTCGTCGTCGTACCTCGGTTGGATACGTAGATATTCTTTATATCTCTGGACGCCAAGGCGAGTTTACCAATGGTGAATTGCTTGGTCTGAATGTCAATAACAATCCAGTTTATGACAGAACAAAAAGAGCTAAGCTCATTGGTTCTGTTAAGCGTGTAATTCTACAAGATCGTAGCCGCGATTTTAGAGTTGGTGATATTGTTACATTCACCGGAACTTCAAACGGTCTCGGTGGTTTAGCTCGAGTTGAGTCTGTCAGTGAAGCAACTGGTATCGTAGACTTTATCTTTATCGATGGTGGATATGGATACACACTCAATTCAGAATCAATTATTTCTGAAAAAGTAATCACACTTGATAGCGTTGTAGCAAATACAAACAGCGACCAATACTTCCGTCTGTTCGAACAGGCAGTTGAACCAATTGTGAATGCCACATTTACGAGTGCGACTGCAAATCTAACGATTGGTCAAACATTATCTCGTTATGCATCAAATGGTCAGGTGTCCGGGGCTGGTAAGATTGTCGATATTGATCAGACCGGTTCAAATGGCACGATCATGATTTCACACGTCAATGGCGTGTTTACAAATACAGCAACATACTTTACACCTGGCAATGTCATTTCATTCCATGCCAACACCGTTGAAGATAGAACAATTGGTGGTAAGGTAATGGGTATACCACAAGTGTACACATTAACTCTAAGAAATCAAAATGGTACGCTTGCTGTAAATCAATCTGTTCTATATAAAAATACTTCTGCTATTGTAGGCAGAGGAACTATTCAGAGTATTACTGCAGACGGTACTGGTAATACCGTTGTAATCAATAATACACGCGGCGCATTTCCAATTGGAGAAAGATTAGAAGTATCTACGGATTCTTCTATCTCTGCTAATGTGACTGCAGTAAGTCTTACTGTTGGTGTATATGATATTAGAAAGTTCATTAGTACACTAAAATATTCTACAGCGAATAATAGTGAACTTTTACATAGCAATAGAATCTATCGCTATGACAGTGCCGGAAAGAAGATCGCTGAGGGTCTTCTTCTTACTGTCTCTCACGATGCTGGTACTTCATCTGGTAATCTTACCTTTGTTCCAATCAAAGGTTACTTTACTGAAACTGATACATTCTATACTGGTGCAAACACAGGTCGTGCTACTGTTGTTACATACACGGTAGCAAATGCCGGTGGTGACTATATTGCTTCTGAGCATGCAAGACTCTTTACACAAACAACCAATACCACAGCGATTCCACTTACAACAAGTTTTGGTTCCGGTGCACAGTTTAATGTTGGAACTCTTGGTGATACAGAAGACATCTTCATTGGCACAGATCTAATTTCGGCAAACGGTGTAGGAACACTTGATTACGACCGTGTTACTCTAACAGTCGGATCAAGTTCTGCATTTGCTGTTGGTGATCGTGTTTATCAAGAAGTAAACAAAATTGCTTTTAATGCAAGCAGTTCTGTAAATGCTACAACTGGAAAAATTACTCTTCCAAGTGCTAGCACACTATTCAACATTGGCGATATTGTACGATATCAAGTTGCTGCTGGAAATACTGCACTAAATGGTTTATATAATGGTGATTACTACTATGTTGCAGCTACTACGGCAACAGACGTAATTCTTTCTCATCCATATCGTAAGTTTGATCAAATTAATTCCACAAACTTCTCTACATTTGCTAATAACAAAGTGGATGAAGCGGGACATTACTTATATAAGTTAGCACACGGAACTGTTTTTGAAAAATCAACAGGCGTATTAAGAACTAAAGATAACCACAATTACTTTTCTGTTACTGGCGGAACTGCAGATGTAAGCACATTTGCAAATAGTAATATTATTAAGTACGGTGCAACATCCACAAATACTACTATTGATGCTGTAGCAGTTTACACTACACTTAATCAAGCAAATCAAGTATATTCTGCTTTACCAATTGCTGGTGCTGCATTCGGATTTCCAAAGAATCCTCAAGGTGATTCTAAGAATAAGATCTTTACATGTCTAACGTTTGATAAATTCACACTCGGTTCTATTGGAGCACTTTCAGGCATCGACCCTGGAGCTGGTTACAACGTCGATCCATATGTTCTTGCTTATCAACCATATATTTCAGCATTTGGTCGTAGAGATTTTATTATTAATATTTCCGGTGCAACTGGTGTATATGCAGTTGGAGAAAGAGTAAATCAAACTCTTGCAGATTTAAGGTACTACGATCTAAAAGTAGATAATGGTGCTTATAGTGATACGTTTGATGAAAAGCTTGTAACAGTAAATGTTGACGACGAAATCCAGAGTGGAAATGATTTCATTCTGTATGTTTCAAATTCTTCTACATTCAATACAACAGATGATGTAAATTCCAATACAGATTTTATTTCTATTACAAATGCAAATGGTATATATCCAGTAAATACATATGTTCGCTATTATACTAATAATGGAAACACGGCATTATCTTCTCTTGCTAACAATGCATTCTATTATGTTGCAATGTCTAACTCGTCTGGCATTACGCTAGCGACTAGTCAGGGTGGTGCAAATATTAACCTGACTCAGGCTTCGAATGTTGCGACATTCAACTCAAACACAAACGTTCAAAATAGCAATGATTTTATTACTATTGCAACTGCAAATACACTGTTTGCAAATGGTCAACAGGTAAGATACATTACCGGTGCCGGCAATACTGCTGTGACCGGTCTAACAAACAACGCACTGTATTATGTAAGATACGCAAACACAACTGGTCTTGCTCTGTCTGAGACTGCTGGCGGTGCGAACGTAAATATTACTGCTTTGGATCCAGGTGGCGGCGGTCACTTCCTGAGATATTATAATCCAGCTGCAAATGGACATAACATTGTCAAGTATGCAAATGAGTTTGCAAACAATCAAAGAGTAATATATCGTACGCCGGCGGCAAACACGGTTATCGATGGTCTGGCAAATAATACTGCATACTATATTGTCAATGCAAACACGGTTGGATTCAAACTGTCGGATGCACGCGGTGGAACAGTAAAAGCAATTAATGCAGCTGCGGCCTCACTGGAATCACATACATTCTCTACAATTCCTGGATTCCTACCTGGTGATCGCGTGTATCAAAGCACAACTCCAGTAATGAATGCCAGTGTACAATCAATCTTCTCAAATACAACTGGCGATTATGTTCGTGTATCTGGTAATACATCCACAATCAATGTAACATCATCAAATACACTGCTTTCATATTCAAATCCGTATGTTAGTGCAAATGTATCTACTGCAAGCTTGTATCAAATTACATCTACTGCAAAGGGTATTGTCAAGTCAGCCAATACCACTGCAGTTCGCGTAAAGAGACTTAGTTTTGAAAATACATTTAGACCGGGTTCGCCTCCAAGTGTTTCACTTCTGCTCGGTGAATTTTCTGGTGCAGAAGCTCAAATCACAGGAGTTACTGAAGATTTAGACCTTATCTATCCGATTGGTTTAAATGCTCAGATTGAAGCTAACGTTATTACAGCAAATGGCCAAATTACATCTCTACAGGTTGTAGACTCTGGTGTTGGTTATTCGAATAGTGATGTTCTACAATACACTTCAGCAGACGGCGCGCGTTCAGGGTCTATTAAAATTGTTGTTGATGGACACGGCATTGGTGAAGGATATTATAGAAGTTCAAAGGGCTTCCTATCTGAAGACATGTACATTCATGACGGTGACTACTATCAAGAATACTCGTACGAGATTCTGTCGAAGATCTCTGTTGATCGTTATGCAGACATGTTCAAGAAGGTTATGCATACTGCTGGTACTAAGTTCTTTGGTTCGGCACTGGTTGTCGAGGAAGATTCTATTACAGTTGAACTTTCTGAAATTGCAACTGGTCAAGAAGTGAAGTTCAACTCAGCCGGTGATGTAAGCACGGCAAATAAAACAATCGATACGGACATTACATCAAATCCATTTGCAAATGGTGATATTGTAAGATACACAACCGCAACCGCAAATGTTGCTGTTTCGCCATTAGCCAATAATACCAACTATTATATTGTACAAACATCCGGATCTACTGTTAAACTTGCAACATCTGCCGGTGGAACTCCTATAAATATAATAGCTAATACAACACCTGATGTAGATACATCCGGCCATTACTTGACAAAGACGATCGAGGAATAAATGTCAGTTACTCAAAAACTTGTAACAACAAATTTTAATGTAGAAAGTGCCGCAAGTTTTGTGAGTTCTTTTGCAAACAATGATTACTTTGTTTTTGCCGGCAAGCATACTCCGTATCCTGGAAGTGATGCTGTTCTAACCACGCCAAACAATAGCATCAAGTCTACAAACATTGATGTTTATAACGATATGATCTTTGCTAAGAGGATTACTTCTAGCGATGTAGCTCATGTTATTCCTAAGTATCTTTGGTCTTCTGGTACTTACTACGATAAGTACGATCATACTGATGGCAATTTAGATACCAAGAAATTCTATACGGTTGTAGATGCCGGTACAGAATTTAATGTTTTCAAATGTTTATTCAATGCTAGTAATAGTACAGTACAAGTAAGTTCTACTGACGCTCCATCTGTAAAATCATTAGAACCATATCCTACTGGTGATGAATATATTTGGAAGTACATGTATAGTATTACCAAAGCAGAGTATGAAAAGTTTGCTACAACAAACTATATTCCAGTCGTTGCAAATACAACAGTAGAAGCTGCGGCCATTCCAGGCACTATTGAAGTAGTTGATATTATTACACGCGGCAAAGGTTATGATAACTACATTAATAATGGCATTTTTAGAACTACTGACATCAGTGTTGGTGGTAATGATGAAATCTACGGTGCACCAGATACTGCTGAAGCAGAAGATGATTATTACGCAGGTTGTGTAATTAAGATTACTGAGTCTTCAGCCGGTGCTGCAAATCAATATCGTCGTATTGTAGATTATCGTGGCCAAGGTGGCCAAAAAATCTTTATTCTAGATTCACCATTTAATCCTGCTCCTGCAGCCGGCGATGAATATGAAGTTTATCCGTATGTTTACATATGGGGAGATGGAAGTGAAACAACAGCTGCCGAAGGTAGAGCTATTATTGACAGCGCAAGTTCTAATTCAATTGTAGAAATTGAAATGCTTGCCGTTGGCGCAGGCTATCGCTATGGCGAAGCATATGCAGGAAAAACTACAAACAGTATTCCAGTTACAGTTGATAGCGTGTTTATTGATCTTCCAGCTTCTGTATCAGGTAGCGCTGGCTTTACTGCGGCAACATTGCAGCCAATTATTTCGCCTATAAATGGTCATGGATCAGATCCAACTACCGAGCTGGGTGGCAAAAGAGTTTGCATTAGTACTAAGTTTACAAATAGCGAAGGTTCGACTATTCCAGTCGAGAATGATTTCCGTCAAGTAGGTATTATTAAGAATCCTTTATATACAAACGTAGATATTATTCTTAAAACTGCAAATACACTTGGCACTGGATTTAGCATTGGTGAAACAGTTCACCAATTTAAGCAATTTAAGCTTCATGGAAACGTTTCAGTTACATCCGGCAGTACTACGATTAAGAAAACAAATCAAGGTCGTATTTCTTCTGTTGTTAGTATTATTAATGGCGGCGAAAGCTATTCGTCAGACGTAGCCGTGACTGTAACTAATCCTCTTTCTGGTGGAGATGGTCTTGCCGTATCTGTTACCTTAACATCAAATGTTATTACTGGCGTTACTGTATCTAATCAAGGTAATAACTATATTGAATTGCCTACTTTGCAAGTAACTGCTACCTCTGGAACTAACGGCCAGTTGGCTGTAGCATTTGCCAATCCACAGACACCTACGTTTAAAGATAACTTTGTTGCTGGTGATTATGTTCTAGTTACAAGTGGAACCAATCTTTTTCTTTCAAAGGTGGCAGGTGTTCCTCAGGATTACCAAATTACTACAACAACAAATTCGACATTCACGGGAGATAACTGTGAAGTTTCAGCACTTGTTCTTCAAGCGTCTGGAAAAGTTTCATCTGTAAGTGCTGGAAGAATTACTCTTTCAAATGTTGCGGGTGTATTCACAGAAAATTCTAGAGTTATTGGTCTTACTTCTAATACGACTAGCGTTATTCAAACAACTGCTGGCGCCTCTCCATCTCTTCCAATTGAAGTAAATGATAAAGCGGCCGGAGGATTTAATACTGCTGTTCAACTTACAAGACTAACTGGCACCTTCCCGACCGGTGGAACAAGTTTCCTTGAAGATGAAGTTATTGAACAAACTAGCTTAATACCATATGCTAAACCACGTGGTGCTTTCCACCATATCGAACTTACAGACGGATCTGATAACGATCATATGTACATCAGTAATAAGTTTGGTATTTACAATTTAGATCCAGGTGGCGTAAGACCTATTAGAGGCGTAACTTCTCTTGCTTCGCTCAATAATCTGACTAATAAATATCCTGGAGACTTTGTTGTCGGCAGTGGCCAGGTTCTATATCTTGAAAATCTAGATCCGATTACTCGAAGCGGCAACAAATCAGAAATTATAAAGATAATCTTGGAGTTTTAATTAAATGGCTCTGCAAACAGACCTAAACGTATTTCCATATTACGACGACTACGATCCGACAAAGAACTTTTATCGTGTTCTTTTCCGTCCAGGCGTAGCTGTTCAGGCACGTGAGCTGAATCAACTCCAGAGTATTCTGCAAAACCAAGTTGAGAAGTTTGGCGATAACATCTTTAAGCGTGGTACAATCATTGAAGGTTGTAACATTATTCGCCACGATGTTCTTCCTTATGTAAAGATTAAAGACACAGAAGCAGATGGAACACCAATTTCTGTTACTGCTTTCGAAGGCATGTCTGTACGTAACAGTTCAAACGTAGCTGGTCATATTGTGAAGACAGTTGCTGGATTCGAATCACGTTCTCCAGATCTAAATACTCTTTATGTAAAATACAATTCATCTGGTTCAGATTCGAATACATTTACATTTGCTGCAGGTCAAACTCTTACTGTATACAGTCCACTCTATCCAATCTTTAAGGCACGAGTAAATAACGGTTCATCGTTGTTTAGTAATACTGATGGAGTAGTAGTTGTTTCAGCTCTCGCTGTACAGAACTCAACCGGTGGTAAAACATTCGCACCTGGTTCATTTTCAGCAGGCCATACAATTCAAAACGGTGTAGCCAATCTTGTTATTATATCAACAGATGCTACTACAAATACAGAAGCTCTTATTCTAAAAGTTAGACCGTATGCAAACAATCTTGCTGACGGTACTGCTAATACTACATTGTGGCGTGTTGGTGTTGGTGAAACAATTCGCAACACAACTGCGCCATTTGCTACTGCAAACGTTGTAGCACTAATTGGTACAGGCGCAGCTGGATCTCTAGTAACAGATGCTTCACGTAAAATCACTTCGATCTCTGTTACTAGTCAGGGTACAGGATATTATGTACCACCACACGTAACAGTAATGAAGCAATCTACATCAGCTCTGTCTGCGACAGAAATTGGTGATCTAGATGTTGAAGCTCTTAACTACATGGCAACAATTACTGTTGCAAACACAGCACAAATTCCAATTGGTACTGGTTACGGTGTTACTGTTGATGAAGGTACTATTTACCAGAAGGGATTTTTCTCAAGAGTATCTCCACAACTAGCAGTTGTAAGTAAGTATTCCAACACAAACTTTGATAAGTCAGTTGGATTCTATACTGCAGAGGATATTATTGATAGCAATGAAGATACATCACTTCTTGATAACGCTACTGGCACTTATAACTACGCAGCTCCTGGTGCTGATCGTCTTAAGCTAACTCCAGAACTTCGCGTTCTTGATAAGGAAGTTGCAGATGCAAATACTGACTTCCTTCCAATTATCGAGTTTGCTGATGGTCGTCCATATAAGAAGAACCTAACAACTGTATATAATGTAATTGGCAACGAGATTGCTAAAAGAACATATGAAGAATCTGGTAACTATGTTCTAGATCAGTTCATTGTAAATGTAAGCGATTCTAAGACTTTCTCTGAAACAGAAACTGTATTTAAAATGACAGTTGATCCGGGTAAAGCTTATATCAATGGTTTCAGAGTTGAAACAGGTGAATATAGCACAAGCATTGCTAAGGGTGTTGCAACATCAAACAATCCTGCTGCAAGAATTCGTCTTGGATACGGCAACTATGTTCGTGTAAAAGAACTTGGCGGAAACTTTTCTTTCAATGAAGGTGCCAAGGTTGATCTTCAAGGATCTGCTGCTACGTACATCACAACCGGTGTACCAGCCGGTAGTGCAATTGCTGCTCCAGGAACAAAGCTTGGAGAAGCAAGAATTCGTTCTATCACACTTGAAACAGGTGAAGTTGGATCGCCGAATGCTGTATACAGACTCTATCTTTTCGATGTTGTCATGGAAGCCGGCAAAAACTTCGGTCTTGTTCGCTCAATATATTATGGCGGAACAAATAAGGGTATTGCCGACGTAGTACTAAGTGATAGCGGTGCAGCTATTCTAGAAGATTCGGCTGGTACTTCTCTACTATATAGTTCTGTTCCTGCTATGCAAACAGCAGAAAGAATTACATACACATATAGAACTATTAATAGCAGTGAAGAAGCACTTACAAACGGCGAAATCACATTAAATCTTGGGTCGGGTGAAACTTTCCCGTATACTGGAGTTCTTGGCGATTCAGCAAAGAAAGAACTGCTAGTTATTCCTAAAGGAAACTATCAGGCACAAGCAAACGCATCAGGAACAATTTCTATTGGCGCAAGCTCTACTTCAAATCTTCAGGTTGCTGGTGCCGGTGGTACTAACTTCTTAAATGTATTTAGTGCCGGTGACTTTGTTAAGTTCTTAAACAGCTCGGGTGGTAATGAAGTTATTAGTCAGGTTGCTCAGGTAACTGGCGCGTCTTCAATGATTCTTACTTCGGGTCCTGGTCAAACATACTCTGGCGGTTCAGTAAAGCTTTACTATCCAGCCAATGTTCCAATTTCGCTAACTAGCAAAACAACTCGCACAGCAACTGTTACATCGCCAGGCACTATGGTTATTGCTCTAGCAAATACCATTGCTAATGCGAGTACCGGAAGTTCTACATCTGCTGACATGATGGTTGTCTATAATGCAACTAGAAATAATATTGCATCAGCAGTAAAAAGCGTAACTCGCTCAATTTATACACGTGCTGTTTGTTCAAATAATGCTGGTGGTACTCGTGGCCCTTGGGCACTTGGTGTTTCTGATGCTTTCCGTCTAAGAAAAGTATATGTAGCAAATGGCCAATCAAGAGCTCTGAACTTCAATGCTAATACTGGCATCATAAACTCTGGTACTCAAACTGCGTTTATTCAGATATCCAACAACCCATTTGCAAATGGTGATTCGGTAGTCTACGCTGATAGTACAACAACGGTTACCAACCTTACAGATGCTGGAACATACTATGCCGTATACGCTAACACCAGCGGTATGGCTCTTGCTTCTGCTCGTGGTGGAGCAAATATCCAACTAGGAGCAACTACAACATCAGAAAACCACACACTCACAGGCCAACCAGTATTCTTTACTGGAAATACCTATGGTGTATCTGATGTTACGAACGACTTCTACATTGATATTAATCAAAAGGAAGACTATCTAGATACTTCTTATCTGTATAGAAAACCTCGTGCAGCTGAACTTGTATCGAATGATATTCTACTTGTACAGTATGACGTGTTTACCGGCGGTGAGGCAGGTGTTAAAACTATCAGTTCTTATACAGTCGATGACTCATTAGACTTTGCAGCGCTATCTGCTTCTGAAAGTGTGCACACAATGGAAATCCCAGAAGTTCTGGGAACCAGCGGCAAGTACTATGATCTGCGTGATCAGTATGACTTCCGTCCACGCTCTGCAAATACAATTAAACTGGTTACAGACATTTCTAATGTGCCAGCTGGAGCAAATGCTCTATCTATTATTAATCCGTCTGAACCAAGTTCTTCAAATCGATTCATAGCAGGTGAAAAATATTTCCCTGTGCCAGATACAGATCTAACTGCTAACATTGTATATTGTCTAGGCAGATCAGATCGTGTTGTTGTAGATAGCAACGGAGACTTTGTTGTTCGTGCTGGTAAGAATGGCGCACAGGATGAAATTCCACCAGAGCCACAAAACAGCATTACACTACAAATTCTTAAGATTCCACCTTATCCTTCTCTGCCAGAATCAAAATCTGCAGACATGGCTAAGATTATTGATACTAAAGTTGCTAACGAATCATTTGGAAGAAGAGTTAAGAACTATACCGTAACTCAACTTATTAGTGCAACTGATCGTTCACGTATCCAAGTCAAGGGATACAAGATGACTGATATCGCTTCTCTTGAGAATCGTATCAAAACTCTTGAATACTACGTATCATTTACGCTGGCTGAAGCTCTTGCAAAAGCAAGATATATTCCTTCGTCACTTGACTCACTAAACGATCGCTTCCGCTTTGGTTTCTTTGTAGATCCATTTACAGATTATAACTATTCTGATCTTGGAAATCCTGAGTACTATGGTACAATTAAGGAAGATCAACTTGGTCCTAAGTTAACCGAACTGAATCTTGAATTCAAACCAGAAGACAATTCAACTGGTATTGTAACTCTTCCATATAATGAATTCACAATCGTAGCTCAAAATGATGCTACCGACGGTGCTGTGATTACATCTGGACCAGTTGAAGTTCTAGTAGTTACTCAGAAAACTGAAGTTGCTATTCAGTCTCAGCGTAGTACAGCTCGCAGCGACAACGGCTCGGTATATGAAGAATTCTTCTATACATTCAGCAGTCTAACAGGACCTGTTGAATTCTATATTAATAGCCGTGATAATAACATAGCTCTTGAAGTATTCCAGTCAACAACTTCTGGTGGTACTTATGTTACAACATATACATCAGCAGCTGCTGAAACAATTACAAATGCTGATATTTCTACCAAGGGTCTTAGCATTCTAAACGATGGCAAAAAGATCGAAAACCCAGGTTCTATAACACGTAAGTCTTATGGACCAGTTGGTGGTTTCGTTGAAGATAAGTTTAAGCTTCTTTGGACGCACAATCCAAACGATGGTATTTACTACAAGCTTCGTGTTTACAAGGGTAAGAACCATGGCGGACAAGGAAAATCTGGAACTTATGGATTTAAGCTTTATTATCCGTCGGATGTGGTAACCACTGAAACACGTATCGTTCCAAATCCTGCGAACTTTGATTACACTGGTGTTGTTCATACAATTTCACCAGCTGAATTCACAATCACTCTGTCAACAAACTATATGAATGATATATTTGGCTCGGTTGCAATTGGTGAGTTTATCTCTGATGCACAGAAATTCTCAATTTCTATTACTGGTCTGAAGCCAAATACATATCACAAGTTTATGTTTGAAGGCGAAGATCAGACATCGAAGTGCGCACAATCAAGAACGTCGACCACAAATACAACTGGTCTTCTGGCAGACATGAATGGTACTCTAAACTTTGATTTCTACTATGATGCAGGAATCAATGAAGCTACTACTGATCTTGAGCAACAGAATAAGCTTGCAGCATCGAAAGCTGGTGTGAAGGTGTTTACAGTTCAGTCGTACGATGGTAACTCGAAGACAACAGGATCTATTGGTGTTAAATACTACACAGGCCTACCATTTGGATTCGATCAACCAATCACACTGAATACATCACAAACTGCTACACAGGCTGCTACATCAGATAGAGCAACTACATCAGCAATTCCTGCTGGATTTAGTTCACAATCAATTCATGACGCTATTGATAATAATAACGTTCGTATTTTTGATTGGGATAACGTGAATGAGCGTCTTCGCTAAGAATAAATAAAGAAAAGATTAAGAGGAATTAATGTCGACATTTGACTACATCCAAACATTCTATGTAAATCCTGATACGGTTGCTAGCGCTTCTGAAATCATGTTGACTTCCGTAGATCTATTCTTTAAGGCTAAGCCTGCGCAAAATGCAAACGTGAGTGGTGCCTTTAAACCGGGCATCAACGTTTGGATTTGCGAAGTAGAAAACGGAGATCCTAATCCGAATCGCGTGCTTGTGAATTCGGTAAAATCAATCGACTATGATTCTGTCAACATTAGTAATGATGCACAGACACCAACGGTTGTTGGATTTTCAAATCCGGTTTTAATTAAATCTGCACGGTTCTATGGCATTGTTATTAAGTATAACGATCCAGCATATGACATCTGGACCAATGTTCAGGGAGATAGACTGGTAGGAGCAGGTGGTGTAACTAATACTGCTTCACCAGGTTCGCAGTCACGCTTTGATGGTTTCCTTTATAAGGCAACTAATTCAAGTAGCTATGACAAGTTTAGTAATAAAGATCTTAAGTTCAGTGTAAAGGTTGCACAATTTAATTCTGATAATATTACTATTCCACTTGTGAATAAAGACTATGAGTTCTTTACAATTGATCGAACAACAGTTGGAGCTATTGCAAGCGGCGAATATGTTTATCAAAACATTGCAGATGCTGCTGATATTACAGTTAACGTTTCTTCAACAAGCAATACAATTGTAAGAGCATCTGGAACTGGAGTATTCTCCAACTATAGCATCAATGATAAAATTGTAGTTACTAACGGTTCAGTAAGAAATGTTCTTACAATTACAAACGTTATTGATGCTACTACTATGACTGTTGATAAATTCCCAAGCTTTACTGCTACTGGAATTGGACTTAAAGTTCCACCAGTCGGTGTTGCATATTATGTCGACTATACCAAGAATAAGATTTATCTTGTTGATTCTAATGCCGCAAATAGTGATTTTAAGTTTGTCACTGGCACGAGAATTATTGCAGAAAGATCTGGTGCTTCGGCAAACGTAGCTTCAATTGATAAATTCAAAGTTGATAACTTTCAGCCAAAGTTCCTGATTGGTAATCCTACAACATCTGACTATTCGATGGTGTATGCAATTGCTAACTCTACAGATTACATACCTGCAACAACAGATAATCTTGAGCTTCTGAAGTTTAATAATCCTCCAAGAGAATCATACATTCTTTCACGATCACTTGAAGTAATCAACTCGAATCTGTTCGGCACCGAAAGAAAGTCAGCAGTTGTCAACGTAAGCTTTAATGTTGCAGTTGCTGAAGCAAATAGATTCTCTGTTCCTTATCTAAAGACGAACGAGCTTGATTTCTTCTTCTATCAAAATGATATCAATAATACCATTACTGCAACACGTGGCAGTATTACGAATTATGATACAGAAGTTGATCGCAACGGTCTTGCTAAAACCAAGTACATCTCTAAGAAGATCTCATTTGGTGAAGGTAAGTATGCTGAAGACGTTGTAGTCTATCTGGCTGGTTATCGTCCATCTGGTACTCAGATTAAAGCTTATGCCAAGTTGCATAATTCTGCTGATAAAGATGCATTTGATGACAAAGCATGGACTCCACTAGAGCTAAAGAATAACACTGACAGATACAGCACAGAAGATCCAAAGGATATCTGGGAATACACTTATGGTCTTCCACAATATCCTGAAGTTCATGCTAGTTTATCTGGCAACTTCTTGACAACAAGCAGCAGTAACAATATTGTTACGACAGCTGATGTATCTTCAACTCTTGCAACTGGCGATCTGATTAGAATATACAGTATTCTTACTCCACAGAATCATGAAGTGTTTCCAGTAGCTACTGTAACTGCACCGGCATCTCCAGGTGCAACCGGCTCCATCACCGTCTTTAAACCAATTACAAATGCTAATATTGTAGGTGATGTTGGTATTGAGAAGCTAAAATACAAGAACGTTGCTTGGAATAATATTGCCAATGATAACGTTGCTCGCTATGTAACTTCTTCTTATACAGAGTTTGATACGTATAACACAATGCAGATTAAGATTGTTCTTCTTTCTGAGAACACTCACGTTGTTCCGAAGGTAGAGCAAATCCAAGTGATTGGAGTCTCTGCATAATGTTAGTTGATACAAATCATCCAGGGTATGTAAAAGATACTGACTCTGGCGTTATCATAAATAACAATGAAGAAGAATATAAGAAGTTCTTAGCTGCAAGAGAAGCAAGCAAAAGAAACAACAGTTTGTGCAAGAGAATGACTGATGTTGAAAATGAATTACGTGATATCAAGTCTTTGCTCGTGCAGTTAGTACACAGGAATAATTAATGTCAAGACAAGTAGCTAACGTTGATATCATTACTGATAGCTTTGAAGTTTGGTTGCTCCAGACTAACGAGCTGCTGAACGCTTTTTCGACTGAAATTATTACTGCAAATACTACTGTTGCTAACACCGGCAATAATACTATTGCTCGTACCGCTCAGCTTTGGGGTACGTTTGGTGCAAACACTATTGCAGTTGGAACTGCTCTTCGTGGTGGTAACGTTCAAACTGGCAACTCTGCAAATCTAGTCATTACATCAAATGCTACAGCTTATGTTGCAGCAGACGCTGGTATTCGTGTTCTTGCCGGAAACAGCACCTCGAACAGCTACCTGAATCCAGTTGGTGTTTACCTTGGCTTAGGATCTGCTAATTCCTTTGTAAACAGTAGTCTGATTATAACACAATCTAGCAGTACTGTCAACACGAATATTACACCAACACGCATTCAAGTTGCAGATGCTACAACCACAGCAAACATGACTGCGAACGCTTTTAGTACTGGTCTGTTTGTTGCCAATACTACTATGGTAGCCATTGGTGCAAATGTCTTTGCAAATGCTACAACGATAGTTGTTGCCAACAGTTCATTCGACAGTAAGTTTGGTAACGGTTCTTGGTCTGGTATTGCTAATCTAGTAATTACACCAACCAACTACCTGACAATTTCTGGTGCTGCTAATGTAACATCAAATGCTAACTTTGCAAATACGATTGTTGTAACTGGTAATGCTACATTATCCAATACACTAGCTGTAACAGGCAACGTTACATTATCGAACACTCTAGCCATAACTGGCAATGCTACTTTGTCAAACACTATTGCTGTGACAGGTAATGCTACATTCTCAAATGCCGTTGCTATCACAGGTAATGCTACATTCTCAAACACAATTGCTGTTACTGGCAATGCCACATTATCCAACACACTAACAGTAGTTGGTCTAGCAAATGCTTCTGGCAATGTAAATACAACAACAGTGAATGCAAACGTTTCGATGAATGTCGGCGCTAACGTAAATCTTTCAAATACAAGAATTACGGTAGGTACCGGTAGTGTTAATACATTCATTACAGCCACTGCAATCGAAACCGATGGTACATTAACAGTTGCTGATGCTGCTACATTATCTAATACATTGGCGGTTACTAATACTACAACACTATCAAATACACTAACTGTTGCCGGCCTTGCATCACTAAATGCTGCATTGAATACCACAACGGCAAATGCTTCTGTTGCTGTAAATGTTGGCGCCAATGTTAATCTTACATTAGATAGATTTAATGTTGGCAATAATAGTGTTAATACATTCATTACAGCCACTGCGATCGAGACAGACGGCACACTTACCGTTTTTGGTGCTACTGCATTATCTAACACGCTTGGTGTAACCGGTCTAACCACTCTTTCTGGTAACCTAAACACTACAACAGCAAATGCTTCGGTTGGAATCAATGTTGGTGCTAACGTAAATCTTTCAAATACAAGAATTACAGTCGGTACTAGTTCTGAGAATACGTTCATTACAGCTACTGGTATTGAAACTGATGGTACTCTATCGGTTGCTAATACTACAACACTATCAAATACGTTGAGTGTAACTGGTGCAGCTACATTCTCAAACACTATTGGTGTAACAAATACCGCTACGTTCTCAAATACGATTACGGTTACCGGCGCAGCCAGCTTTGGAAACACAATTGCTGTAACTAATTCTGCTACACTATCAAATACACTGGGTGTAGCTGGATTAAGTACTCTTTCTGGTGGCATGAATACTACGACAGCAAATGCATCAGTTGCAATGAATGTTGGTGCCAATGTTAATCTTACATTAACAAGAATTACAGTAGGTACCGGCAGTGTTAATACATTCATTACATCCACTGCAATTGAAACTGATGGAACCCTTGGTGTTCTTGGCGCGACAACACTATCAAACACTGTTACAATTGGTGGAACTACTACATTCAAAACAGATTATGTAGTTGATGTATCTGCAAATGGTGATATTGGAAACGTAATTGGACCTGTGCTAATCTACACATTCCCTAAAGCAACATATTCATCGGCCAAGTTTGAAGTTCAAGTAAAGAAAGGTAGTAACACACAGCTTTCTGAACTTGTACTTGCTCACAATGGTACAACCGATGCGTTTGTAACAGTTTATGGTACAGTTGCTTCAAATGGCGCTGCATCTCCTCTTGGAACGTTTACAGCAAATACTGGTACTTTAGATAACAATGTGAATTTATATCTTCAACAAACCGTTGCAAATTCCGCGGTTAAAGTTATAGCTCATCTAATTAAGTAAGGTTGACATGGCAAACACTAATTTTAAAGTAGATAATGGATTATTAGTAAACGGTGATTCTACATTTACTTCAAATGTAGAAATTACACAACACATGAGAATTCGTCAGACTCTCGCAGTCAACGGTTCGCTAGAGGTTGTAGGAAACCTTACATTTAGTAATACGGAGATCAGCGGTGAGTTGATCCCGAATGCAAATGGTGTCCTACTTGGTAATACAACGAGAACATTCACGGTATCTGCCGACAATCTAAGTCTTTCAAACTCTATTATTAATGCCAACGGAACAACAATTAATATTCGTGCCGGCGATGGTATTATTGCAAACGCAACAGGCTTGATTGTAAACGCTTCTTCTATCTCCAATGGCATTCTAAACATTGGTCAAGGTGGCACAAATGCATCAACACGTGCCGCTGCTATAAACAATCTTCTTCCAGCTCAAGGCAGTGCAACCGGGTTCTTCCTAAGAACAGATGGTACCAACGTATCATGGATAAGTGGTATTGGACCACAGGGTGCTACTGGGGCTCAAGGTCCGACTGGCGCCCAAGGACCGGTTGGCGCACAGGGACCAATTGGCTTTACAGGATCACAAGGTGCTACTGGAGCTCAAGGAGCTCAGGGACCATCTGGCGCTACAGTTCAAGGTCCGGCTGGCGCTACTGTTCAGGGTCCAGTAGGATTTACAGGATCACAAGGTATCACTGGAGCACAAGGACCTTCTGGGGCTACTGTACAAGGTCCTCCCGGTGTTACTGTTCAGGGTCCAGTAGGATTTGTCGGATCTACCGGACCAATGGGTCCAATGGGACCAACAGGTCCTCAAGGCTCTACAGGACCAATGGGTCCAATCGGACCAATGGGACCAACAGGTCCTCAAGGTGCAATAGGTCCTATGGGTCCAACAGGTCCGCAAGGTCCAGCAGGTGCTACAGTTCAAGGTCCTCCTGGTGCTACGGTTCAAGGACCAGTTGGTCCGCAAGGTCCAGCTGGAGCAACTGTACAAGGACCAGTTGGTCCGCAAGGTCCAGCTGGAGCAACTGTACAAGGACCAGTTGGTCCGCAAGGTCCAGCTGGAGCAACTGTACAAGGTCCAACAGGCCCACAAGGACCTGCTGGTGCTACAGTTCAAGGACCTACTGGTCCACAAGGCGCAGTCGGTCCACAAGGACCTCCAGGAAGTGCAGCATCAGCAGCAGCTCCAATTCTACGTCACGTAACATCAGGTTATACTGGCGGTGGACAGGTGTTTGTGCAGGGTCCACAACCATCAGCATCAGCAACTGGCGATATTTGGATTCAAATCTAATGGCAATGCACTATTGGAACGGATCATCATGGGCAATAGTTAATAACACTTTTGATTTTCAATATGATGATGGTGGCGCAGTTTTTCGTATTTGGAATGGTTCAGAATGGTTATATACAACCAACGCTAAAGTTTATAATGGAAGTACTTGGAAGGGGTTCGTAGACCAAGTTCAATTGAGCGATGATATTGTTCAAAACCCTGGAGATGGTTTTGGAGGATCAACGGCAGAATGGGCTATATACTCTTCTGGAAATGTAGAATATTGGCCAGGCGGAAGTTATCCATGGATTGTAAATTCTGCTAATTCTGGTCAATACCAAATTTTAGTGGAAAGAGTAAGTGGCGATCCGTTAGATACAAGTTCTCCTCTTGATACATGGTTGGATCTTTCTAGCAGTTATGTTTGGAGAGTTTTTGCAAACGAGTTTAATTCAAGATCGACAGCATTTATGCGAGGCTACATTCGTCATAAAATAACTCAGGTAACAGTTGCAAGCAATTATTTTGTTTTAGACGCAGATACATCTGGTATACCATCGCCTATTTAATAAGAGAAGAGTAAATGGCAATTAAAGCAAACTTACAAATCGACCAAGGCGCTGATTTCAGTACAGAAATCGACGTGCTTGATGATGCCGGCGAAGTAGTAGATCTAACTGGTTATTCTGGTGCCGCACAAATGCGCAAGCACTATACTTCTTCTACGGCTACTGCATTTAATGTTGCCATTAATGCTTCTGGTGGCAGTGTTACGTTATCAATGAATGCTGCAACATCTGCTAACGTAACAGCTGGTAGATATGTTTATGACTGTGAACTGACAAGTTCTGGCAATACAGTCTCTCGTCTGGTTGAAGGTATTGTAACAGTTACTCCTCAAGTTACGAGGTAATCATGGCTCTCAAAGCTAGAATTGTACAGAATTCTCAGATGGTTGCAAGAGTTACCACATCAGGTGACTCTCTTGCATCATCTAAACCAGTAACTCTTAAGAATCAAATTAACGAAATTCGTAGCATTGAAGATTTTGGCGATGTTGACGAGGTGAATGTAACATCCGGTGCTACTTTAGTGTATAATTCCACAAGTGATAAATATGAAGTAAGACCGCTCGAAATCGGAGACCTCGGTAATATCGACGGAGGCACATTTTAAACTTGTTGAGGAACAATAATGGCTAACCAAATTCAGATCAAACGATCTTTAAATACTGCCACTCCTCCGTCATTAGCTAATGGTGAACTGGCTTTTACTGCAAACGGCGATCATCTCTTTATCGGGTCGAACGGCGCGTCTATCACCATTGGTGGTAAATTTAATCCTGGTGTTCTCACCGCAAATCAAGCTCTTGTTGCCAATGGCACTGGATATCTTGATTCGGTTAAGACTGCCAACCTTACTGTACAGTCGATTACCGCAAATGGTACATCAACTCCTGGTACTGGATATCTTCTCTCTGTAGATTCCGGTGGTAATACCTACTGGCTAGATCAGGGTGCAGTTTCAATTAACGTTGCTGCAGTGTATGCGTGGACAAATACACATACATTCTCTATTGGTACATCGAGCTCAAACACAACAACCGGTGCAGTTGTAATTACTGGCGGTTTAGGTGTTGGTGGCAAAATCCATACAAATGAATTTTCTGTTGGTAACTCTACAGTTAATTCTAGTCTGAGTGCTACAACACTTACTGTTGCAAACGTTTCTGCGTCTTTTGCAGTCAATGCCGCAGTCATTTCTGCCGGCAGTGGTGCTTTTATTGCCAATGCAAGTCAAATAACGCTTGCTGGCGGCGTAGGCATCTCTGCCAACGGTGGAATAGGCTCGGCTGGACAGGTTCTTCACTCTAATGGTTCTTCTGTATACTGGTCAAACACAGTAGCAGATATTACTGCAGTAACCGCAGGTGATGGTCTTACTGGTGGTGGAACAACTGGCGACGTTACTCTAAACGTTGTTGGTTCAAACAGCATTAGCGTTGCTGCTGACTCGATCAGTGTTCCAACTGGTTCTACACTTACAGTCAACTCGACTGGTGTGCATGTTAATAATGCTCTGTCGATTTCAGATCTTGTTCTTTCTGGCAACCTAACAGTTTCCGGTACGCTTACCACGATTGATACAAACAACCTTACAATTGAAGATCCTATGATTAAGGTTGCTAACGGTAACGGTACAGATACCGTCGACGTTGGTTTCTATGGTATGTTCACAAATGGCGGAACCCGTTATACCGGTCTTGTTCGTGATGCAACAGACGGTGTTTATAAGCTCTTTACCGGTCTTGAATCTGAACCAACAACAACTGTTAATACGGCGGGTGTTGGCTATGGTCTTGCAGCACTGGAAACTTATCTTTATTCCGGCGCTCTTTTATCACTTGGCAATACCTTTAGCATCACTGCAAATAGTACTATCCCAGTACATATTTCTGCTAACACACTCAAGCTATCAACACTTACATCCGGTGGCATCCTTGTTGGTAACTCAACAAATGGTATGACTAACCTTGCAGTTGGTACAGACGGATATGTGCTGCAGTCAAATGGCACATCTGTTGTTTACGGAACACTTGATGGAGGCACGTTCTAATATTATGGAAGCTGAATTTGTTAATGAGTATATCAATCGCCTGACTGCGAATTTACATGAATCCGTAAGTAAAAACGTTCTACATGAAGCAAGGCTGGCGCTACTCGAAAAGAGTTACGCCAGCCTTCAAGTAGAACATCAACAGGCTCTTCTCGAACTCGAGAAGTTAAAAAAGAAAACTAAATCTTCGGAATCTCTACAACCATAGTTGTAGAACCAATGTGACCACAACGAATTGATGGGTCACACCACAACCTAAAGCCTTTAGTAATTGCCTTTTTGCAAAAATCAGTGTCTTCGCTGATCGTATTGCTGTGATCGAGAGCAGGATGATATTCAAACTGTGGATAGCCTACACCTGCTAATACTTCTTTCTTGACAAGCACACAGCCAAAGCCACAACCACCAATGCCAACTAGATTCCAGTCCTTTGCATAGAGGTCTTCAGTTGTCATACGTGTACCAAACGGTTCGTAGATTTCAAGCATCTGTGGTTCAAGTCTCTGGCGATACACACCAGAAACCAGATCTTTATCGTGAGCAAGAAGCTTCTTTAATGTATCTGGTGGAAACGTAATGTCATGATCGACTGAAAACAAATAATCAAATCCACGTACAACCCAGTCGGCAATCAGGTTACGAACCTGATCTACTCTGTATCCATAGAAGTATTGAAAGGTTGTTTCATATCCTTCAGGAACTTCCAGATCATAGATCGATTTGAATGTATCTGCTTCGATATAACGAGCAGTTGGTATGGCAATTAAGATTTTTTTCATAACGGTCTGAGATCGATCTGTCCTGGAAAGAATGGCGAAGTGTTCAATACTTTTGCAGCGGTCTTGTTCTGTTCTTCTGCATGTACTTTGTAGTCGTTGATTGGATTCAAATCATTATAGTTAACTACAATATCTGTTACGCATACAACCTTGTTCTGATCTGCTCGTTCAATTAGATAATAGAACAATGAAGTATCACCACCTGCTCTTGGCCATTTTCCATCAATCTGTAAATCTTCTTTTGTCAAGTTTTTAACTAGCGAAGATTTAAACGTACGCAGATGCGTGTACGGCATGTTCCAATTAAATCTGTACGAACGATAGAATTTGTTTGCCTTAATTTCAGGTGGATATTCCTGAGCAATCAATGGAATGTTATCGGCCATAGACCAACATGATCCGTATGTAAACTCTGCACCTTCATGATAGAGGTTATTGTACATGTGAAAGATAGTCGGATCGTTGACAAGTGAATCATCACCATCAAGAAGCATGATATACTGTTCTGTTATCAATTGCTTGATCGTATCGTAGTGATTTGCAACAGCGCCAAGATTCTCTTCGTTTTGTAGAAGAGTAAAGTGCCAACGTTGCCATTGTGGAAGCGAGTTGATGGTTTCCTTGGCGACCTTCACTGTATTATCTGTTGAGTAATCATCAATAATATACATGTGATAGTCAGTATAATCTTGTGCGGCTACAGATCGAATACACCTTTCGATGTATGCTTCAGCATTATATACAGGTGTAATAATAGCTATAGATTTTTCATCTGAGATCTTAACTGGTTGGAGTTCCTCTGCATTCAAGAACCGACGGTTGAATACTTTACGAACCTTATGGTTAATCTTTGTAACCTTACGATACTCATCAACAGGTAAGTATTCACCAAGTTTCTTATACAGATGTTGCTTCCATTGAAGAGCAACCGTATCCCAAGTACAAATATCTTTCACCTGGTTACAAGCATACATCTTCTGCTGGCGCAGATAAGGATTATTATATGCTTCTACGACCTTGTCAACAAATAAATTCACCTGGTGTTCTTGGTTCAGCCAGTGCATTGCCCAGTTTGGTTCAACAGGATATTTAATCTTCCACGATGCTAGATCGATTGCCGTCTCTTCGAGGGCACCAAACTGACATGTAATGAGTGGCACATTATGAGCCAGTGCTTCAAGTGTAGAGATGCCAAACGTCTCTGGAAAACCTACAGGATATATCATGTAGGAAGCTTTGCGTAGGATATCCGAGATCTCTTGCTGAGTAATTACTCCGGTGAACTCAATGCTGTGCCCATGATGCAGCATAAGTTCAGTCCAGTCCTTCTGCTGCTGGTCTGGTTCTGCCGCTTCACGGAACTTATAGTAGCCACCGACGATCTTAAGTTTTGCATCTGGAATACGGCGCTTCACCTCTGGCCAGATCTGTTTGACAAGAGGAACCATTCCCTTGGTCACAGATGCATTGAATACAAAGAGGTTCGGATCCTTGTCACGAATATCAATCCAACCTGGATTCATATTACCTATACCATTGCGTGTCAGAAAAATATGATTTTTCAGAACATCATAGTTACGACGGAATCCATGATCGCAATGAGTGACATAACCTGTATGCCAGTCTGAGAGTGTAAAGATCTCTTGGAGCTTGCCGACATTAACTAGATATTCGATCTGATCATCGCCTTCACAGAAGGTATCATGCATCCAGAGAGCGACATGTTTTGCTTCTAGTACAGTTCCCCAGTCTTCTGCAATTGGTTTAATTGAACGAGAAACAACAACCACATCATATTTTAAACACTGGATTTTGGCGTTTTCGACTGGTGAGTATTTTACATCATTGTAAATACCAGGTTTAGAGTCGTCTGACATGCAGTCGTTATAAACGGTAACATCAAAGCCTATCTTGGCAAGTTCTTCGGACATGCGAATTACGGCCGATTCAGATCCTCCAAGTCCTCTTTTTTCAAGAGTGGATCCGTCATAGGTCAAGCCGAGTGTATCTATAAAAGCAATCTTCATCATAGTTCCATTATAAATAAAAACAATAATACTGTCAACTAAATAGTTGGCTTACAAGATATATATCTGCTTTGGGGAGCCATATGGCAAACAATAAGATTCAATTCAAACGTACGACTATTTCTGGCCGTACACCAAACACCACAAACTCTGGCAACACATCTTATATTGATGCTGGCGAGTTTGCAGTTAATCTTACTGACCATAAAGTCTACTCCTCAAACGGATCTGTTGCATTTGAAGTCGGTGCAAATCTAGCCTCGTTGAATGTTGGTGGTAATGTTACAATTGGTGGTAACCTCAGTGTAACTGGTACAACTATCAGTATCTCAGGCAATAACCTGTCTATTACTGATAACATGCTTTATATGAACCAAGGTATTCTTGCTACGGTTACGAATGCTACTGGTAATGGCTCTACTGTTACGTTTGTTGCAAACAACAACTTCTCTGCTGGATGGGATGTATTTGTTGCCGGCATTTCGCCAAGTTCTTTCAACGGAACTTATAACAACATTCTATTTGCCAATGCTACTCACTTTACTGTTTCAAATACCAATGTAGATTCATATAGCTCTGGTGGTACTGCTCGTGGTAAGACCGACTCGAATCCTGATATTGGTTTCTCGGCAGGATATAACGACGGAACGTATCATCACACTGGCTTCTTTCGTGATGCGACTGATGGTCGATATAAAGTCTTTGATAGTTATCTTCCAGAGCCAGACACTTCACCGTTTATTGATACAGCAAATGCCAGCTTTAAGATTGCTGACTTCCAAGCAAATACTCTTTATGCAAATTCAATCTATGCCAATGGATCTCTAGGTACTGCAGGCCAAGCGCTTGTTTCAGACGGAACTTCAGTATACTGGTCAAACAATCCAGGTTATACTGGTTCGACAGGAGCTACTGGAGCACAAGGTGCTCAGGGTGCACAAGGACCAGCAGGAGCTCAAGGACCAACCGGCACACAAGGTCCTACTGGAGCACAAGGCGCTCAGGGTGCACAAGGTGCTATAGGTTTTACTGGTTCTGCTTCTACAGTCGCTGGTCCAACAGGTCCACAGGGTGCTACTGGCCCACAAGGTGCAACTGGACCACAAGGACCTCAGGGCGTTATTGGTTTCACTGGTTCTGCTCTTATGGGAGCAATCAACTGGGTTCAGAATACTGCTCCGCAGATTTTTGTAACTACAAGCGATTCGGTCCCTAAAGCAATAGCATCGGTAACTATCACAACTAGTGGTTCACCTGTACAGATTGGTGCATACGGTGATGCAGAAAATAAAGCAGTTGGGTCTTGGGGTAAGTTGCAACTTTGGCGTGGGTCAACACCTATTAGTGGCAACGTTCACTATGAAGGATCTGCCGGCAGTGAAAACAGTCCATTTGCATTTACACACATCGACAACCCTGCAGCTGGAACGTATACTTATTATCTCTATTGCACAGTTACTCAGGGTGGCAATACGCATTTTGGTGAAACATCTGGTCCTACGTTAAATGCTATCGAGCTTCAGAACGTTAAAGGTGCACAAGGTCCTACAGGTACACAAGGAGCAACCGGTCCACAGGGTGCTATAGGTCCTCAAGGTGTGCAGGGTGCTACGGGTGCTCAGGGTCCGACTGGTGCTCAAGGACCTACAGGACCGCAGGGAGCGATTGGCTT
>Ga0315909_10001334_pt1 | contig 33287 bp, 33 predicted proteins | sample LakEriMetagenome_11_FD_203527 | JGI IMG/M metagenome (GOLD analysis project Ga0315909, IMG submission 203527) | Freshwater fungal communities from buoy surface, Lake Erie, Ohio, United States - Buoy 2 MA125 | ecosystem: Environmental > Aquatic > Freshwater > Lake | place: USA: Lake Erie, Ohio... | reverse complement strand
GCTATCAAGTTACCAAAGATCGCATACGAATCCAGCGGTGTAACGCTAGATCGTAGGCGCGACGGTAGCACGCACAACAACCGTGTGATAGGCGAGGTAATCGTTTACAACAACGAGGAGAAGATCGGCAAGATCAGCATACAGCAGGACTATGTAGATGGTAAATACATAAATGTGTATCAACTCGACTCGCCTAGGATTCAACAACAACGCGGTATGCGTAACCGAAAGAAAACGAAGCACTACAAGATTGCATTGAGGAGTGCGCTAGATGCGTTCAAGGAGTACCCGCCTGACGAGGTAGCCAAGACTATGGTTACTGACACGAGTTACCGAATGAGTAATCTGCGACAGAATGCAAACAATTTAGTGCAGTCATGCGTGAACACAACTGTAGTCGCGGCTTCTGTACTAGAGTATCTAGCCGAGGTACAAGACAACGGACCGCAAGCGTTCCCGCCCATCATCATTGACCCCAAGTGGCGAGACCATCTAGCAACATACAAGATTGTTGATAGTGTGTTTAGAGCATGGGAGAACAGAACTGGCATGCTAGTTAAACTTCTACCGAGTGGGGTTATGACGGTGGTGGACTTGACAATCGGAGAAGTGGTGATGGTGACATCTAATACTTACGATTTGCCTGTAGAGTACCAAGAGAAGTTAGCCATACTCAAGATCATGGAGACTAACCAAGCGATCGAAGGCATGGGTGTTAAGGTAGAGGATACTCACATACCACACATCTACATGACTGCGGGGGCTATAGAGACTACTTGCTAACTAATTAAACTCTCCCTACTAGGACAGACTGACATATCGTCAGTTTGTCCTTTTTTATATCTTTTTTCGCCTGACCTATTGTGTCGGGCTTTTTTATGTGCTATACTGTGTAAACATTAAACAAGTAGGAGAGAGTACATGGCTACGACACCCGAAGCAAAAGTTAAGAAGAGAGTAAAAGAGATACTCGATAAGTTAGAGGCTTACTACTTTATGCCTGCTACTGGTGGTTATGGACGTAGTGGAATCCCCGATATCATTGGTTGCTTTTGTGGAGTATTCTTTGCGATCGAGTGTAAGGCTGGCAAGGGTAAGCCGACTGCATTGCAAGAACGAGAGATTAACAAAATTAGAAATGCTGGAGGGCACGCATGGTTAGTGAACGAAGAGAACGTCGAACAGTTGTACGAGTTGTTGAGCGGGTTATACCCCCCACACCCACAATGACCGTTCCCTCTAAAAGTTGCATAGAGTTGCGTGGTACGCCTTGGCCTTTCCCTACGCACCCATTAAAAGCTTGGACTAAGAAACAAGAAGAGCAGTACCAACAACAGCAGAGAAATAAATTACCCGAGGCACCACTATGAAAGCAGAAGATGACGATGACATTCAAGACTACAAGCGCCCTTGGGTTGGGTTGACAGATGAGGAGATTGCAGATTGCGCTGAAAAAATGGAAGCATCAGACCCGACCGATAGTTTTTGGCGTGAATTTTTCAGAGGCATTGAAGCCAAACTCAAGGAGAAGAACACATGACTAAACGAGAAACCATAGTAACTTTTATCAAAGATATGTTACGCCCACGCACGATGAAAGAACTCATTGATATCGAGATGCGTGATGCTTTCCTATCAAAGATGCAAGCGGAGAAGTCACTTGAGTACGCTACTAGCGTAGTTGAGTACAACCGTCAGCGCATCCGTCGCCTTGAAGAAAGATTAAAAGAGATAGGAGACAAGGAATGACACCCGAAGACGAAGAGTTCACACGCATCGAGATGGAGTCTCGCGTTAAACAAGAGTACGTAAAGTCTATGAACCGCAAGCGTCAGATAGCCGAACCACAAGATGCCGTAGTTCACTTGATGGACGAGTTAGCCATAGCAAGGATTGCCGTCAGAGAGTTAGGCGATAGGCTCTCGAAAGTAGAGAAGAGCAACACCCAAGTCAGAAACGAGACGCTAGACGAGGTTACGCATGAGTTTGAGAAACTGGCTATTGCTTTCGGAGTAGACACAGTGCACAGCTTTATGATTTTTGTGCGGGAGATGAAGGAATGATAGACGTACTGTTGAGAGATCAGATTGCTATGGCGGCGATGCAAGCAATGTTGATACGAGGAGATACAGAGGGCGTAGCAGAAGAAGCTTACCTACAAGCAGACAGGATGCTTGAGGCAAAAGTCAAAGCCCCCGCAAGTGATTGGTTAAGGGAAGACCCCGCAATTTATTTAGAACTACCGAAAAGAGTAGCAAACGCAGTCAGAGCACAACACATCTTAACTATGGAGGACTTACTGGATACGAGAGCGTATTTTTGGTTAAACCGAGTGCCCAACATGGGCGCAATGTCAGCAAAACAATTATTCGCCGCGTTGGAAAATCGCGGTCTTAAACTTAAATCTTAAAGAGGAAAATATGGCAAAGAGATCACAAGCAATGAGCACAAAAGTGCGTAAGTATTTAGCAAAGCACCCACTTGCAAAAGCACAAGTCGTAGCCGACGCCACTGGTGCAACGGTGCAATACGTCCACAACATTCGGTACGCTGATAAGAAGAATGGTGTGGTTAGTACACCGGCAGTAAAGAAGCCCAAGTGGAAGGCAGTATGGGCGGGTACAAGTAGCAAGTCAATCAAAGCCGACATGGAAGCAGACGCGCAGTTTGAGAAAGACCAAGACAAGCGTAGAGCACAAGGTTGGCAAGGTCAGCATGTTGGAGATAAGTTTGTGGCAGTCCCAGTAGGGTTTAACGGTACAACTAAAGCACATCTCGAAAATGCTTGGAATGAAATAACTAGAGAAGAAGCAAACAAAACTAGAAAAGACATTGTTGCCGAGCACCATACCGACATGGTTAACCACCCACCTCACTACAAGATGGGCGGTATTGAGACTATCGACTTCATTGAGGCGAAGCAGTTTGGTTACAACCTAGGTAACGTAGTCAAGTACATCAGCCGTGCTGACCTCAAAGGTAGCCACTATGAAGACTTGCTCAAAGCACGTTGGTATTTAAACCGCGAGATCGCTAAGTTCTCACCAGACACAAAGGTAACCAAATGACTACAAAAGCAAAAGCCGACGAGACGGCGGAACTACATAAGTACACAACATTCAAACTAGATGGCATCACTTATGTACCACACTACCGAGACGTTAAGAGATACGTTGGCCCGGGGTATCCAAGACACACTACTGATGTGTTTACAGCATCAGACTTGTTTAGTGCTGGCGCTGTGCCAACTATCTCATTTCTTTGGAAGCGATCTGAGTTTGGCATCATAAAAGCGGGAAAGATAGGATGAATTTAATCACCCTTGACTTCGAAACGTTCTACGATAAAGACTTCTCTCTATCCAAATTAACAACTGAAGAATACATTCGCGATGACCGTTTTGAAGTTATCGGTGTAGGAGTAAAAATAAATGATGACGAAACGCAATGGTTCACAGGAGACCACGCCGACACCTCCGAGTTTCTATCTCGCTTTGACTGGGATAGTTCTTTTCTGCTTGCTCATAATTGCATGTTTGATGGTGCTATCCTTTCTTGGCGGTTTGGTATTAGGCCAAAAGTACTTCTCGATACCCTAGCAATGCTACGTGCCATTGACGGCACAGAGGTTGGCAACAGCCTAGCAAAAGCCGCCGAGCGTTATGGCTTGGGGGTGAAGGGTACTGAGGTAGTCGCGGCTATGGGTAAACGCCGTGCTGATTTCTCTGCGGAGGACTTGGCGCAATATGGCGTGTACTGCAAGAACGACGTCAAGCTGACGTACGACTTGTTTAATATCTTGCAAGCAAACTTCCAGAAGCCAGAGCTTAAGCTAATAGACATGACTCTCCGTATGTTCACAGAGCCTACGCTACGTCTTGATCTACCTGTGTTGGAGCAACATCTTGTACTTGTACAAGAAAAAAAGGAGGCCCTGATCGCCGAGGCATGCGCCGACAAAGAAGTGCTTATGTCCAATCAGAAGTTCGCCGAGCGATTGATTGAGTATGGTGTCCCACCACCCATGAAGGTTAGCCCCACGACAGGCAAAATGGCTTTGGCTTTGGCTAAGAGCGACGAGGGATTTAAAGCGTTGGCAGACCACTGGGATGAGCGGGTGCAAGCACTTGTTGCCGCGCGTCTTGGGACAAAGTCCACATTAGAAGAGACACGCACCCAAAGATTTATCTCCATAGCGAAGCGTGGTAGCCTTCCAGTTCCCCTGAGATACTATGCCGCACACACAGGGCGTTGGGGTGGGGACGACAAACTCAACCTACAGAACTTGCCACGCAAGTCACCACTCAAGACGGCTATCGTAGTACCCGAAGGCTACGTCATGATTGATGCCGACTCCTCACAAATTGAAGCGCGGATCGTTGCATGGTTGGCGGGGCAAGCTGATTTGGTAAGCGCGTTTGCAAAAGGCGAAGACGTTTACAAGATCATGGCAACAAAGATATACAACAAACCTCTTGGAGAGATTGACGACGCTGAGAGATTTGTGGGTAAGACTACGATTCTTGGCGCGGGCTACGGCATGGGTTGGCGCAAGTTTCAGATACAACTCAAGAACTTTGGGGTAAGTTTGGACGACAACATGTGCCAACATATTTTGAAGGTGTACCGACAAGAGTTCCCATATATTCCTGCGCTATGGGATGAAGGACACAAAACCTTGGATGCACTGGCAAGCCCTAAACTTGTTACTACTCCGTTTGGGAAACAGGCACAGGCAGTGAGCGTACTCCCCGGAATTGGATACGATCTTCCTAGCGGTTTGCCTCTCAAGTATATGAACTTGCGTGCCCCCGAGATTGACTTGCATGGTCGACCACAGTACGTCTACGATACCCGCAAAGGTGAAGTCCGTATCTACGGTGGTAAGGTAGTCGAGAACTTATGCCAAGCACTTGCACGCTGTGTGATTGCCGAGCAAATGCTACGGATAGCGAAACGCTACAAACCAGTTCTGACTGTGCATGATGCCGTGGCGTGCGTAGTATCCGAATTAGAGCGCGATGAAGCCATCAAATATGTAAACGAATGTATGCGTTGGCGACCCAAGTGGGCTGAGACTTTGCCTTTGGCATGTGAGATTGGTGCAGGAAAAAGCTACGGCGACTGCGGTAAGAAAATGTCTATTGAGAAATGGGGGCTGAAATGACAGAAGGCAGAACTTGCACTAAGTGCGGCGAGTTCAAGTTGTTTTTAAATTTTGAATCCCAAGGCATTAAAACTAGGGCAGATGGTAGTACGTACCGAAAGTACCGAGCACAATGTAAATTGTGTATGAAAGATAAAGTACAACAGTGGAATCAAAACTACCGAACAAGGAATGGTGACGCAATACGTGCAAGGAACCGAAAACAGTGGCGGATTGAGCACCCACCAAAAGAACCAAAACCAAAACGAACGATCGAAGAAGCTAGGGAGTATCAACGAAACTACTACAGAACTCACAAGGAGTACTACGCTGAATATACTAAAAAATATTACGCGGATAACAAAGAAAAGATAGATGCGTGTGTTAGAAAATGGCAAAAGGAAAACAAAGAACGGCATAACGAAACACGCCTTAAATGGCGGGAACAAAACAGAGAAAAAGTAAACGCGCAACAAAAAACAAATAGAGATAAGTTATTTGCTGAAAACCCCGAACGAATTCGTGCGTTAAGGCGCGCCAAGAAAGCTAAACAAAAAGCTAAAGACCCACAAGCGTGGAACGCAAAGATGGCTAAGTACAACGCATCGTGCCAAAAAAGAATGGTAAATGAACTTTCAGATGCGTATGTACGAGCAAGGCTTGTAATCCCAAGTGACGGAAGCCGCCGAAAAATATCCGCTAAGGATATACCTCAAAGTTTGGTAGAAGCCAAACGTGTACAACTGATGATTTTAAGGAGTTTAAAAAATGAAAAACATGAATGAACTGCGCGACCAACTGTCTGAAATTTTTGCTGGTTTGAAAGCGGGGACTATTCAGCATAAGGACGCCGCAGAGTTTGCTAATTTGGCTGGAAAGATGATTAACTCTGCCAAAGTTCAAGTAGAGTACTTCACCCTGCGCCAAGAAGTGCCCGATATCCCATTTTTGGATTGTGGAACTAAAACAGCCAAAACAGCCAAAACAGCCAAGAAAGCCACATAATGAATTACACATGGTCGTATTCCAGCATCTCGCTGTTTCAGCAATGCCCACGCAAGTACCACAGGATGCGTATCGTCAAGGATATCGTCGAGCCACCACAGGAACACTTGCTCTACGGCAGTGCGGTTCATAAGGCAGCAGAAGAATACATCCGTGACGGTACTGCGATACCAGAAAAGTATGCTTACATTCAGCCGTTCCTTGACCCACTGAAAGCCTTGTCAGGTGAGAAGTTATGTGAGCACGAGATGGGCTTGACCAAGGACATGCAACCATGCAAGTTCAGAGACAAGAATGTTTGGTTCCGTGGTATTGCTGACCTGCTTGTTATCGACGGCGATAAGGCACGGATCATTGACTACAAGACTAGCAAGTCCAGTAGGTATGCGGACAAGAAGCAACTAGAATTGCTGTCCCTTTTGACCTTCAAGCATTTCCCGCAAGTCAAATCAATCAAGGCTGGCTTGATGTTCTTGGTAGTCAAAGACCTAGTTGCCGCCGAGTTCAATACAGATCAACAGACGGAGGCTTGGGGCAAGTGGATACCCGAGACAAATCAGCTAGAGAGTGCGATGATTACAGATGTTTGGAACCCTCGACCAAACTTCACCTGCCGTGGTTGGTGTCCTGTCACCGACTGCGAACACAATTCAAAAAGGAGTTGAAGTGCCATACGTTTACATTGCTAATGGGAAAATGAATCCATTGGGAGATATTCCCGAAGAAATAGAAAAAGTTTGTAATGAGTACCCCAACTTAACTGGTCACGGACTAAAAAAATATAAAGAAGATTCCGTTCACCAACTACCTAATCCTAATGGAGTGCAGTTGTGTATGCGGTGGCTGTTAGAAAATGATGGGCTTAAACGAAGAATTACTATAAACACTAAAAGAAGTAGCTACGGCTGGAAACATATCGTAGAAAAAAGTTGCGGCGAATATGTCAGCAATGGCGAGTTTATATGCGCCGCACTGTTGTTAGGGTACAAAATGAAGCACCCTGCTGGTTCACCAAATGCGTATTTCAACATAAAGGAACAAGATGCCGTACGTAAATAAACCTAGACCATACAAGCACGAATACGAAACCTACGACGGCACACCCGCCGTTAAGAAGAAACGTGCACAGCGAAACAAAGCACGCGCAATCATGGAAAAAGCAGGATTAGTTCACAAGGGAGATGGAAAAGATGTCGATCATAAAAAGCCTCTTAGTAAAGGCGGAAAAACCACAAGATCAAACTTGCGCGTCAAAAGCGCAACAGATAATAGATCATATGCTCGCCGATCAGACCACGGGGTTAAGTAAGGCGATCGACGACTCCGTCACTGATTCTTTGGTCTACGGGTCTTCAATGTTACATGTGAAGAACAACAACGGAATAACAGCAATAACAAATGCTGGCCCTTTCATAACTCACATTGGTAACACTGGCATTGGCAGTGTTACCGCCGTAAAACAAAGCTACCCACCAATAGTTCGTCTTAGGAGTACTGACTTGGAAGAACACCCTGCATTTGAGTTAACCGTGGAACAACTCCGTGCCGCTTGGATGCTGGCGTATGGAACACGTTGGGTGTCTATGGAGAAGCCTATGGACGACGACTATCTAAATGTTGTGGCGCATCGTCTACTTGCTTTTGGTGAAGTAGAAACCCATAACGTAATCGACCAGTACACGCCTATGGGCAGAATAAAAATACAAGATGCAAGTAGTTGAAAACAAATACCTAGTCATACAGACTGAAGAGCCACAGAAGATTCTCTCGACGATTGCTAAGAGCGCCGAGTACACCGAAGACTCGGTGGCTGTTCATTGGGGGCTGAAAGAAGCACAGATGCTAAAGACGCTTGGCTGGGAAAGCGTGCCGTCCCCGATTAACCGAGACTATGACTGGCCCGGACTCCATAGGCCAATGAATCACCAAAAGGAAACTTCATCCTTTCTAACCCTACATCCCCGCGCTTTCTGTTTTAACGAACAAGGCACTGGCAAGACTGCATCAGCTATCTGGGCATCAGACTATTTAATAGCGCAGGGGTACATCAGCCGTGTTCTGGTTATCTGCCCTGTGTCCATCATGCAAGCCGCATGGCAAGCCGACCTATTTAAGTTTGCTGTTCATCGCCACGTAGATGTAGCGCATGGAGATCGTAAGAAACGCAAGGCTATCGTAGAAGGTGTAGCTGAGTACGTCATCATTAACTACGACGGTGTGAGCATTGTTGAAGAAGAACTCAAGGCTGGTGGGTTTGACCTCATCATCATTGACGAAGCCAATGCCTACAAGAATTCTAGGACTGAGCGTTTTAAAACGTTGAGAAGAGTAGTCACTCCTGATACTTGGATATGGATGATGACTGGTACACCTGCAGCTCAATCACCATTAGATGCCTACGGCCTTGCCAAACTCTGCGTGCCTTCAAGAACCCCACACTTGTACACGGCGTTCCGCGATGTTGTGATGTATCAGTTCTCACGATTCAAATGGATTCCAAAACCGCAAGCCCAAGGCATTGTGCACAACCTACTGCAACCCGCGATTCGTTTCGAGAAGAAAGACTGTATCGACTTGCCTGATGTGACACACACTTCACGGTTTGCACCGCTCACACCACAGCAGTCCAAGTACTACAAAGACCTCAAAAAAGAGATGCTAATCGAAGCAGTTGGCGATGAAGTTTCTGCGGTGAATGCGGCGGCTCAACTAAACAAACTATTACAAATCTCCTGTGGGGCTGTGTACACCGATACTAAAAATGTTATAGAGTTTGATGCGTCAAGCCGACTAAACATTTTGTTAGAAGTTATTGAGGAAGCCAGCCATAAAGTTCTAGTATTTGTGCCGTTTACTCATGCACTAAATCTAATACAAGATTTCTTAAATAAAAATAAAGTAACGTCAGAGATTATCAATGGCTCTGTAAGCGTGTCAAAGCGTACCGACATCTTTAAACGGTTTCAAGAACAAGATGAACCACGAGTACTTTTGATTCAACCACAAGCGGCGGCACATGGGGTAACCCTTACTGCGGCTAACGTAATCGTGTGGTACGCTCCTGTCACTTCGATTGAAACGTACTTGCAAGCAAACGCACGTATTGATAGGCCGGGACAGCGCAACCCTATGACGATCGTACATCTTGAAGGTAGTCCAGTAGAAACAAAACTCTACTCAATGTTGCAAAACAAATTGGACTTCCACAACAAGATTATTGATCTGTATAAAAGTGAAATTAACTCTTGACAATGTCAACAAAAAGAGTATAATGATTTTCGTTGGCGGTGTGTAATGCGGGTTAGCGCCGTATCTTCCTAGTTTTGTGCAAATACAAAGGAAGTCAAACACCACTGCTTCATGTGAGCGCATCGTCAACACCTATAAAAAATAATTTGGAGTGAGTATGGAATCAGATTTTTCTATTGAGAAAGTCGTCGAGGCTTACATTAAGATTCGCGACACCAAAGAAGCAATGTACGCAAAGTACAAAGCCGAGTCTGCCCAGTTAGAAGAGCAGATGACTATCCTAAAGCACAAGTTACTTGAGGTCTCGAAAGAGACTGGCGTGACTAGCTTTTCAACACCGCAGGGCACTGCGTATCGAACCGTCAAAGACCGCTTCTGGACTAATGACTGGGAAAGCTTCTATAAATTTATGCAAGAGCATGAAGCAATGGGGCTACTAGAGAAACGTATTCATCAAACGAATATGAAAGAGTTCTTAGAGAACAACCCCGATGTTGAGCCTATGGGCTTGAACATTGATCGGGAATATGAAATCACCATTCGGAGGAAGTAATGGACACCGAGATAACCACAATGGAATTGCAGTTCCGCAGGGAACGCGACGAAATGTTCTACCGAGAGCGTGCGGTAGATCAGGCACTTACTCAAATGAAACAGAGTAAGTACTACGAAGGGTCAGTTGAAGAACTGCTCTTTAACGCAAATGCTATATACAACTTTATTAAAGGAACTCCAAATGAGTAACGACCTCGCACTCTTCAGTAACAATCTCCCCGACTACTTAAAGGAAGTCGGCCTCGATGACATGACCAAGGCTCTTGCTGGTAATACTGGCATGAAGCGCATCTCCATCCGTGGTGGTGTGTTCCGCATGATGGTCAGCGGTGAGGAAATTGCAAAGAATGAAAACCGCGCAATGAACATCGTCATTGTGAACGGCGCATCTAAGGTGTCGCGTTCTTTCTATGCTGGTAAGTATGTTGCTGGTGAGACTTCGCACCCTGACTGCTGGTCTAACGACGGCGACAAACCCGATGCAAGCATCGAGTATCCACAACACTCTTCTTGCGAAGGCTGTTCACAAAACATCAAGGGCTCTGGTCAAGGCGATTCACGCGCCTGTCGCTATCAGCAACGCTTGGCTGTCTTGTTAGCCGACGACGTTGGAGGTGATGTGTTTCAGTTGGTGTTACCCGCCAAGTCGATCTTCGGTCGTGGCGATACTGACAAAATGCCTTTCCAGCAATACGCTAAGTATGTTGGCGCGCAAGGCAAGAGCCTCGGCACTTTGGTAACAGAGATGCGTATGGACAGCGATAGCGATACCCCCAAGTTGACCTTCAAGCCTGTGCGTTTTCTGACTAAAGATGAGTGGTTGTCTGCTAAAGAGAAGGGCGATAGCCCCGCAGCAAAGTCAGCCGTTGTGCAAACTCCATCACAAACAGATGGTTTGAAGAAGAAGGCGATTGCCGCACCAGCCCCCGCTCCTAAAGCCGAAGCTGAAGAAGTAATGCCTGAGCCTACAAAACGCACTATCAAGAAAAACGTCGAACCCGCTCCTAAGAAAGAGTTCAATGACGTACTGAAGCAGTGGACTGAAGAAGAGTAATGGATAACAGAGGTTACGCAACTCGAATCGTCCGTGCTAACCAAGAAGCAGATATTAAAAGTCCCGGCGTAAAGCTGGGGCGCTTCTGCATCAAGAAAGACTATTCCGTTCGTGAAGTTTCCGAGTACTTTGGAGTCAGCCGCATGACCATCTACAAGTGGTTTACAGGCGAGTGGATTCCACGCAAGGTACACGAGAACAAAATTAACGAGATGCTTTCAAAGGTTGGGTTTGTTCAGTAGCGTTCGGATGGGGCTCGCCGCGCCCCTCCGACGCATTTCTTAGAGGCGGCTATGACAAGAGCAGATTTACTGTCGACGGTGTTATCGTCTGACGGGTGGTACTGCGTGGTGGGTCTAAAGAAGACAGGCCACCCTCGACAAATATTTGTTGAGGACATGCAGGGAGTAGAAGATGCCGTTCAGACTTTGATGGACGAAGGATTTGACGTTTACTTTGCGTGTGCAAAGTACGAAGAATCAGGTTCACGTACTAACGATAACGTGAAAAACATCAAGTCGTTTTGGCTTGATATCGACTGTGGGGTAGGTAAGCCGTATGCCGATCAAGGTGACGGACTAGCCGCGCTTAAAACATTCTGTAAAACTGTTGGCTTACCGAAGCCGACGATTGTGAACTCTGGTCGTGGACTGCATGTCTACTGGCCTTTGACTGAACCAATCTCCCGCAAAGAGTGGGTTAACACCGCTAAGCGCTTAAAAGTTGTGTGCAATCAGGAAGGGTTGGAGGACGATCCCGCTAGAACCGCCGATGCCGCATCTATTTTGCGGATGCCTGACACATTCAACCATAAGACTGAGCCACCACTGCCTGTAGCAGTTATGGTGATGGGCGACGAGATATCGTTCGGTGAGTTCAAAGACAAACTGGGCGTGATAGATGAGACGCCAGACTATCTGCCTACATTTGCAGATGACATGACCAAGGCGTTGATGGGCAATCGTCAGCACCGATTCCAAATCATAGTAGACAAGAACGTAAATGGAACAGGCTGTCTGCAGCTAGCTAGGGCTATCGCTGACCAAAAGGTTTTGGACGAACCACGTTGGCGTGCCGCACTATCTATTGCTAAGTTCTGCACGGATGCCGACACTGCCATACATGATGTATCTAGAGATCACCCCGACTACCACCCTGACGAGACAGTCGCCAAGGTACAACTAATCAAAGGCCCTTACACATGCCAGTCATGGGAGGCTATCAACCCATCAGGTTGCGCAGGTTGCATCCATAAAGGCAAAATTAAAAGTCCTATTGTTCTTGGCGCAGAGATTGCCGCCGCTACAGCAGAGGACAACACGGTTGAGTATGTGACGGAAGAAAAGACGGTTATCTACGATATCCCCGAATATCCTTTTCCATACTTCAGAGGTAAGAACGGCGGCGTCTACCGCAAGTCAGATGATGATGACCCCGAAGCCGACCTGATTTACGAACACGACCTATATGTGGTCAAGCGATTGAAAGACCCGCAAGCGGGTGAAACCATTTGGATGCGTCTGCACACCCCCCGTGACGGCGTAAAAGAGTTTGCGTTGCCTGTGGTGGATTTGCTGACAACAGATAAGTTACGCGAGAAGCTGGCTTGGTTTGGTGTCGTGGCATTGAAGAAGCAAATGGAAAACATCATGGCCTATATCGTTCGTTCGGTAAAGGAGATGCAATACAAACAAGGAGCAGAGATTATGAGGACGCAGTTCGGTTGGACCGAGAAGGATAAATCGTTTATTTTGGGTGAGCGGGAGATTACCGCACAGGGTGACAAGTACAGCCCACCATCTAGTTACACAGCAGACCTTTCAGATTGGTTCAACCCAGTCGGTGACTTTGAAGAATGGAAAAGCGTAATAAATAAGTACGACATTCCGGGGTTTGAGCCCCATGCGTTTGGATTCTTTACTGCGTTTGGCGCACCGCTAATGAAGCATTTACACCTTAAAGGCGCAATCATTAACATGATTAACAATGAGTCTGGCACAGGCAAGACGACAGCCATCAAAGCCATGCACAGCGTGTACGGGCACCCCGAAGAACTAATGCTGATCGAGCGAGATACTATGGCAGTGCGCTTACACCGACTCGGTGTGATGAACAACATTGGGTTGGGCTGTGACGAGATTACCAAGATGAAGCCAGACGATTGCTCTGACTTTGCCTATGCAGTTTCCCAAGGCCGAGGCCGTGGACGGATGAACTCCAACTCGAACTCTGAGCGCAAGAACTTTGCTAAGTGGCAGACTATGCTTCTCTGTTCATCAAACGCATCAATCGTAGACAAGCTTAAGTCCCTGAAGTCCACACCCGACGGTGAGTTGATGCGGGTAATTGAGTATCAAATCCCTGAGACTAAGCTAATCACTAAGGAAGAAGCCGACGACCTGTATCCCAAACTCTACACAAACTACGGGCATGCAGGGGCTATCTACATCCGTGACTTAGTGGAAAACTTGGAAGAGCGCATCTTAGAAGTCAAAGAACTACAGCGCATCATTGACAAGCAGATTGGGTTTACAGGCCGTGAGCGGTTCTGGTCAGGTGTGGCGGCATGCAACATAGCTGGTGCTTTGTTTGCCAAGCGGTTAGGAATCCATGATATCGACGTAGGTCGCGTACTTAAATGGGCAGTCGCCGAGTTTGGTCAGATGCGTACAGAGATTAAGCCACCAGCCACAACCCACAGCAGTGTGATCGGCGAGTACTGGAGTGAGCACCGTCGCAATACCTTGGTGATTAACGACCAAGCGGACAAGCGAACGGGGGTAGAGATGCTCCCTATCTTAGAACCACAGGGTGAACTTATCATCCGGATGGAGCCCGATACCCGCAAGTTGTTCATTATCAGTAAGAAGTTACGGGCTTGGTGTGCTGAGCACCAGATCACGATAAAGGATGTGCTTACATCACTCACCAAAGACGGTATCTATGTCGGCACCGTAAAGAAGCGTATGGCTAAAGGCACGAAGATTAGCGGCATCCCACCAGTTGATGCGTTTGTATTTGATTGTTCTAAGGGCGACTTCCTTGACCCCGATGCTTTTATAGGTACTACAGATACGGATGAGGCGCAAGCCGATGAGGATAAATGATCTTGACTATCAAATTAACTGGCGCAAATTCAAAAGGGGCACGTCGTTCTTCGTGCCCTGCCTAAGAATAGAAGAAGGAATAGAGACAGTCCGAGCCGTAACTAAGCGGCTTGGATTTAGGGTGGCAATAAAAGCCGTCATTGAAGACGGCATTAAAGGTCTACGGGTCTGGCGTAAGTGATTACTGACCCAGCATTGGCAGAGTTTTGTACAGCATCTTCTTGTTGAGGCGTGCACCGATTGCTTCGGCTTCTGCATCGCTTTCAGCGCGTTTGATTACAGTATTGAATACTGACTCTGCTGTGATAGCCATTCCCGGATATTTGGCAGAAAACTCTGCGGCTTTCTCCAAGTTAGCTTCCAAAGTATCTGAGCCAAACTTAATATCAAGATAAATGCGAGTCAGCAACTCATCGTGGCGGGTTTGGACTTTTCGGTCGTACTCAACTGCTTGGAACGCTTTCTTCTGAGCCATAGCACGCTTCTCAGTTTGGAAACCTACAGCCTCCATTGCGAGATTCCATGCGCTGAACTCTTCTGCGTACATGTTGCCGATCACAACGCCCTTCTTGTTCGTAGCACCCTCGGTACCAAGACGGAAAGCGGTTGCTGGCTTAGACAGAATCGCTGGTGCAACAGTCTCAAACGCACGACTAACTTGACCTTCTTGGAATAGTTTCCATCCGTCAGCCCAGTTAAACAACAGACCAACAGAAGGACCAAGGTTAGCAATCACTTCTTCTTTCAAAGACTCGCGTATATCGGGAGAGAATTTGCCGTCACGGAACCAAAGGTTCTTCAAGTCCAAACTGACACGGTCGGCAAGCGCGGTACCAGTAAGTTTAGATGCCGCACCACGGGTAATGACGTTAGCTATTGCTCTACCAAACTCATCAACTTCCGCTACCTTCTGTGGGTCACCACCCGTGCTAAGGTACATTGACGAAGCCCATCCACCGAGCGTATCTTCCATGCCGTTGTAGAAATCATTCTGCCAGTTGAGGAACTCGTCGTCTTCATCGTCGTCATTGAACATGCGAACCAGCGGGCCAAGCATTGAGAAGAATGGCATTGCTGTGATACCACCGTATAGAAACGCCATACCAAGAATACCGGCAAGACGACGACGGCCTTCCTTGTACATCTCTTTGCGTTGCACTTCCATCTCACCGACCTTTCGGTCAATGTCTTCTGTGGTTAGGTCTTTATTCTTCTCTAGCTCAGCACGGAACTGAGCAATCTCACCTTTAGAGAATGGAGCGCCCAAGGTTAGATAGAGATTGCGCAACACAACATATGACGTGGTAATTGCGTACTGTTTGAACTGTAGTAATACGTTAACCCCGGGCTTCGTAAAGATGCGCCCTTTCATTTGACGCGTATAGTCACCGAGAGTTAAGCCAGCAATGTCACCCGCGTCGGTAATCGCTGCCTCGAATGCTTCATCATCGGTAAGTTTGACTGGGTTGCCATACTGGTCGCGCTGTACGACACCGCGAATGTCTTTCTTGTCTGAGCCTTTAAACTTCTCGTACGCCAGTTTGAAAGCCGTTAGCATCGCTACTTCACGGTTCAAGCGTTCCGCTTGATGGAACATAGCCGCCAGTGCTTGCTTAACTGTATTAGTGCGTCCCGTATACATCGCAGATGGTTGCTCACTCATGCTGAACACGTCATGCGTCGAGGAAATATTCCATTGCCCGTCTTGGGTAAAGCGTTCTGCCGCCCTGCGTTCTATCGGGTCTAAGTCTTTGCTATCCGTAATGGATGGGAATTCAATAGAAGAGAAGGCACCTGCCTTCAACGGGCCTACAGTTCGCTTAGCCGTAGTCCCAATGTAGCGACCAAGGTTCTTCAGCATCAACTTATTAGTTTCGGCGTAGCCATACTTACCGCCGATATACGGCATGGTGATAGCCTGCATACCGATAATGTTCAGCATGGCGGAAGCTGGTGCAGTCAGCATAAAGAAGAACGTTGTCTCAGTAATCCGCCCAGCCATCTTAGCCCAAGCACTCTTATCCTCAATACCAAGCACAGTCTGAGTACGCGCCTCCAACTCACGCACAAAGTCACGATAGACAATCTGTTGCTCTACGGGAAGCTGATCTATGTACTTGTCAGCATTGCTGATGTTATTCATGAAAGGCTCAGCGTACTTAAAGCGAGCCTGTTGATACGCACTATGAACCGAAGTCATTGCAAAGACACGCAACATATCTGCGCTAGCGCCCTGTACGGCACGGCGGTTGATAAACATCTTACGCATGCTTTGCTGTGGGAGTAGCAAGTACACGAGTTGGTTGATGCTGTCTTTAATTTCGCCCTTTAGTTGTGCAGGATCGGCAGTGGTCAACTGGTCAACCATCTTGTTAATGTCGCCAAGCACCTTGCTGGTGTTTGCGTTGTGCGAATAGATAGTGGAGATGCCTTGACCAGCATACATAGTATCTGCTAATTCTTGCTGTTTCTCATCGCCATTTTGTAACTCGCGTCGGCGCTCATTCAAAGCACGGCGTCTCTCTGACGCACTCTCAAACATGTAGAACTCTTTTTTGTCGCCTTCGCCAACTTGAAACCAGTAGTCACCAAAACGACGTAGCGGAAAGTAAGGACGCACTAACTTATCAGGTCCAAACTGATCGTCAATCTGGGCAAGTAGTTTGGCACGCTCATCATTAGGTAGACCTTTGGTCTTGTCCTTCATAGCCTGCACCATGTCTTGCACAGACCGAGCATAGTAGTCACGGGCATCCCGATAGATTTCTTGGAACTCAGGGAGCAGCGTGCCCCAAGCATCCGACAATGCTTTATTAACTTTGTTTGCGTTGTATCCATCGCCTTTGGGGTCGACCTCGATGCCACGTATCGTCACTTCAAGCATTAACCTACCCATGAGGCGGGACTGAGCAGGGTTCTCCCCCTGTGCTTTAGACCAACGCTTAGTGATGCCTTCTGGAGATTTGCTAATGTCGCCGTTGACTGGGCCACTAATCTTGTTACCACGATAGGAAGTCATTTGCTCAACGATACCTACGCTTGCCTCTAACTGCGGAATGGTGCCGCGAGTCATATCTTTTAACTGGCGCAGTTGTAGCACGGGCAGTATGACTTTGCGGGCAGAGTCGCCAGCCACATCAAAGATGATGTCTTTTAAATCTTTTAACGCGTCGGCCTTGGTGGGGTGCCCACTCATTAAATCAGATATGCGTTCTTTAATGTTCTTACCGTCGCGCTCAGCAATCTTCCAACCATCAGCGTTACTGATTGGCCCCGCATTGTTTTCTTTTTTGGTAAACAGAGGGCCGACAGGGAATACTTTAAATGGACGATGGGCAGAGAATATCTCGTTGACTTCGATTGCTGCTGCTCCTGCTAGGTTATCAAACCCAAGCAACTTCATGATGGCATTAACAATGCGAGAGAAGACACTAGCACCCTTGGCTTGGTACTTAATGTTTTTAAGTTTGTCTTGGAATCCTTTGTTTGTCATCAGTTCTGCGACAAACTCTGAAATGCTCTTAAGACCATATTCACCCGCAGGTAAACGGTCTTTAGCGTAGCGATACATCTTTTGGAGTTCGGCAACCGCTTCTATCTGGCGCTTAGACAAACCATCTGGGCTACGAAGCGCAAACTCTGTGGCGGCATGCACGATCTCATGCAAGACAACACGATTCGATGTGCCAAAAGTTGGGTTTGGGTTAATGTTGATTACATCAAACGCAGGCAAGAAAAAGCCGGGTGCGTTCATGTTGGGGATAAGTTCACCAAAAACTTTTACTACAGATTTAAACTCACTCTCAACCGGTGCTTTCTTGTACTTACCTTTGTCAAACTCGCGCAGGCCATCCATGACGCGCTCAAGATTCTCTTCACGATCGAAGTTTTCAAAATACTTTGTGTACAGGTCAGGGTACATCTGACGGATGTACGAGAACAAATGCACCTGCTGCGGTGCAGTCTGGCGGTCAATTTCTTTACGGAACAACTTGCGCTGCTGCCCAAACACAATGGTGACTGGTAAATCTAACTCTGCTAAACGTGCGGCTAGCTCCCGGGTAAAGCCTGACGTGTTCTGTGCCATAGCACGGAGAGCACCATTGACATCATTGTTTTCAATCGCCTTGGCTACATCAGGGTGCAATGAACTAGATGCTTTTACGCCAGTCTCTGCAGTCTCCCAACCTTTTGGACCTGCATATTTAGCCGACTCCAAATCTTCCCCTGCAAACAAAGCACCGGGAAGTTCAGTCTTACGGGTGAGTCCTGACCACGCTTTCTTTTTCTTTTCAATTTGTGTGTTTAGCTCATCCCACTGTTCACGTTTCTTTGAGCCATCAGCAGGTAACTTACCTGCCTTAGTCAATAGCTTTTGCTGCTTATCTGTAAGTGCACGAATCTCTGTATGTAGGGCTTCAGCACGGGAGGTGTCCCCTGCTTCAGTAGACAAAGAAAGAATTTTGTTTCCTTCTTTAGCGGCTTCTAATATTTGTTTTGGCGTAGTAAGTTTTTGTAAACTTCTTACAGTGTCAGGAGTTATGTTGAATAGGTCGTCTACGTCAACTGCATAGACGTCATCTCCATGAGCTAAAGACTCTGTTGCGGCACGGGACGATTCAAGGCTACCTTCTTCAGTCAACCTAGTAGTTAGGGCTTCAAAGTCTATAGGCTTTTGGTTGAGGAACTTATACGCCGCCGCGTTTATAACTCTAGCTTCGCCTTCTTTAATAAAGTTTGCTTTTTCATGGATTCGTTGAACTAACTGTTCATCAGTAAATGCTGCTGCTCTAGTGGGCGGAACCATCACAGCCCTAGAACCATTGGGTCTAGATATCACAGTCCAGCCGTCATCACCCCTAACTACTTTATAGTCTTGAGTTTCAGTTGTGGTTTCGTCCCCAGCGTAATTTGTTACATCGTTTGCCGCCGTATATATAGGCCCTTTCCGCGCCGCGCCTTGCTTTATTTTTTTATTAAGCTCTTCGGTAGGTAAATTTAATGTTTCTTCTACAGACTTTTCATCCAAACTTTTTTGCCCTGCCATAACTGCATCTTCATCAAGAACTTCAGTAGATACAGGGGCGACGTCGGCGGGTGCTTCTTTCTTTGCTTCGTAGTAAGCATCGATTTGTTTTAGGCGTTCCGAAGACTCTGCGGTTTCAGCTTGTTTTTTAGACCCGTAAGTACCAATTACCTCACCATCTTTAGTAAGCGTCCATTGTTCTTGGCCCCTTATTTTTCTAACCAAATACCCTGAAGTATCGGGCGGAGTAACTGTTGCAGTTTCTTCTGCAAATGGGTCAACCTCAAACGGATCGACGATAGCCGTCTGCTTTGGTGCAGGGGCAAAGATATCAGGAGGCTCTGGGGCTTCTAGTTGAGTCTCGTCTACTGCACCTGCCTGTATTGCGGCACGCTCGACATCCATTTCCTTCTGTACTTTTTCGCGGGCAGCGCGTTCTTTACGTACGGCAGGTGGCTCAAGTGCTTGGAGTTTGCTCTCAAGCGTGGTTTTCAATCCTTCGTAGTCGTCAACCAAAAACTCAGGGGCTTCGCCAAACCGTTGCTCAGCCGCGTCGACCTTAGCTTTAGCCTCATCGACTCTTGCTTTTAACCTAGTGAGTTCATCCTGTGCAGGGGGAACTGTCATGTCTTGTTGCGTAAGCGCAGGGGCAGCAGCAACGGATTGCTTCAACGCGTCGACTTCAATCTGTTCTTGCTTGGTGCGGGTTGGTTTTTGCTCCAACTCAGCGATGCGTTGTTGTTTCTCTTCCTGTGCAATCAGTGCATCCAAGTTTTTAATTTGCTGACCTTCGGGCGTACCCTCTAGTTCCATCTGTCGGCGAGCCTGTGAACCTTCTCTAGCACCAACAGCAGTACCTAAACCAGCAGCAGTTAACGCGCCTAGCGTACCTGCACCAACAGCGCCACGGAACGTAGGTACATCAAAGCCTTCACGTTGCTGAGCAATATTCTGTGCAACTTGTTCTTGGCCTTCTTGTCCGAACTCTGTACCGGCCTCGGTTACGCCCGTGATAGCCCCTTGTTTATATGGTCCGCGTTTAGCCGCAGTCTTAGTAGCCGCTTGCGTAGCCTTCTCAACTGCTTCGCGCTGAAGAATATTTCCAGCCGAACGTCCTGCAATCTTTTGTGCCATCTGGCGGGCAACCACACCTTCTAAGCCAGTAGCCGCACTAAGACCACCGATAGCAGTGCCCATCAAAATCTGATCTAGGTTTTCTCCGTTGTAAGACTGCGCTAGCGCCGCACGCTTTTCGATTTGATCCGGTGATAACTTAGTATTGGCACTAAGCACGTCTTTTACCGCTTCGTAGATAGAGCCTTTTACAGAACCAGTACCCATAGCCGCACCAGTGCCAGCGCCAACAGCCGTAGTAGCCATAGCACCACCACGCAACAAAGTCGTTGCTAAGCCGCCAGCAATGACAGGCATTGCATTACCAAAGACGTTCGCTAGTAAATCAACGGGAGCAACGGAGAATGCCTTAACGCCAGCCAACACTTGGTCAGCAACGCCTTTATCTTCGGCATCTTTCATGATGCGGCTGATCTCTCTGGAGTCCTTCTTAGACTGAGCGCTTAGTAAATCGCCGACATAGTCCTCGACACCACGCAAGCCTTTAGAGACTGGGTTATCCGCACCAAGCACGTCAGTCAGCATACGCACGCCCTGAACTGCGCCCTTAGTAACTTGTAGGGGAACGTCCGCTACTTGGCGGAATCCAGACTGAGACTCTGGTGTCGGCTCAGGTGTGGCAAACGGATCGACGATCCCTCTGGCTTGCGGGGCTGCTTGTTGTGCGAATGGATCAACAATCGCCGGTGCTTTAGGGGCAAACGGATCAACGATCGGCATAGGGCTCTACCTTACTTTTTGTATTTAGTGTTGTAGTATGCCGTTAAATCTGCGTCGGAGACTCCGGGGTTTGCCTTTCTTGCTGCTTCTAAGAAGGTATTTAGGTCTTTAGGTGCCTGCATTGGTGCAGGCGCTGGTGTATTAGCACCTTGCATCGCTGGGTGTGACGCTGGTAATTTATAGCCAGCCGCCGCTGCATTTTTCCTATCGAGTTCAGCAATCTTAGCTGGGTCGCCCTTAGCAGCACGATAGTTTTTAGAATCCATGATTTTTGCAGTATTAAAGTCTTCGCGGGCTTTAATCTGTTCGGTAGACTCAACCTTAGTTGCAACGCCTTCATAACCAGCGCTCTTACCTGCCATGTATTGGCGACGGGCTTCAGCTTTCTGTTTCTCTGGCGACCACTCTGGATGCTCTTCTTTAATCTGCCCAAGCAACTCTGCTGGGCCAATGACGTACTCCTTGCTACCCGCACCACCTGCACCGGAGCCACCAGAAACTTTGTTTGCCGCCATCGCTCTAGCGGTTGCGTTTGCTGCGGCTGACTTGGCTGCGGTAGCGTTCTTATCTGCGTCAATGAGGAACTTCTGTCCAGCGTCGTAAGCAACACGAGCCTCATGATGTAAGCCCATGCGCTCTTTGCGCTCGGCGTCTTTAAGTTTAAATTGGGCTTCTGATAAGTTTGCTCTGCCAAGTCTTTCGTTTTTAGCAGCTTTAGCTATACCACCACCAAATTTTGCTACGCCACCAGCGATACCACGCAATGCGTTATTACCTTCAAGGATAGCTGGAATTGCTTCAAAAGCGGCAGCGGCTTCGTCTAGTTTGCGTTCTGCGCTGATCCCAGCGTATTGCCCTTCGATGTTTTTATTAAGGTCTCCGTACGGACTTGGGCCAGCGGCTTTCTGCGCTTCAGCAATGTACTCGGCTTGCGCTTTCATACGATCTTCTTTAGTTCCGGGTGTGACACCTTGATGCTTCGATAGGTAATCAATCAGTGCTAATTGACGAGCACCAAGCTGCGCTTGAAGTCGTGGGTCTGCTACGCGAGTAGCAAACATAGAAGATAGATCAGGGGCCTCATCACTCTCTCCACCATCCTTAAACGCCAAGATGCCGCCACCAGCGGCACGGACTACACCGTCTTGCATCTGTGGGGGAAGGGAGTTGAACGCACTGCCAAGGCCGCGTTGAAGTGATGCGTTCTCCGCCATCTGTTTCTGTAACGCAATCTGTGCATCTAGGTCGTTGCGTTGTTGCGCCATCTGTAGTGACTTGGGTACTTGCTCTTTAGGAAGGAAGTTAGCAATGCTCTTTACATTTTCTTCGCTAGTTACGGAGCCACCATCAGCATAAGAGTCCATTAGGCCGCCGTTTGCGCCCATTTTGCTCAGTTGGTTAATGCCATATGCACCCATACCCAAAGCGCCTACAGTTTGTAGAGCACTAGGAGGGGCTTGGTACATCTGAGTAACCGATGACGAACCTGTCGGCGTACCGCGCAGTAAGTCGGACATAAAGCCCAACTGTTTGTATGGGTAGTTTTGCTGGTTGAGGAAGTCTTGATACGAAGTATCCAAACCTTTTTGCATCTGAGCTTGTTGCTGACCACCATACTGCGCTTGCAGTTGATTGATACCCATCTGCTGACCATACTGAGTCTGGCCTAGTTGACCCAACGTGCTTGCACCTTGCAAACCAACACCTAATCCTTGTAGGGCTTGCTGCTGTGCTTGGTTGTACTGATTCTGCGCTTGGTTATACGCGGTGTTGTAGCCCTGACCAATAATGCTACTTAAACCCATATTACGATTACGTTCGTTCTCCGCAGCCATGATCGCTTCACGGGAACCTCCAAACGCACCGGCCTGTGTTGCCGCGCTCTGTTGTTTAGTAGCACCAATATCATATTGACGGTTAGCTTCAGCAAGTTGAGGAGCCAGCGAATACTGTAGGTATGGGTTCATGTACCCACCGACTTGGCTTTGGAAATTCTGGGGGGTTGCACCCATTGCCATACCAAGGCCGCCTAGCCCCGCACCATACGCCAGTCCACTACCCTGCGCTACTTGTTGAGAAGGCTGCATCCCTGCCGCGCTCTGCATAGCCTGCTGCTGCATTGGGGAAAACCCCGCAAGGCGTTCTTGGTTGTATGTTTGGTACGGGTTTTGATTGATGTCAGTTAAAGCTGCGCCTTTAGCAAGGATATCCTTACCATACGGTTTTGCCCATTCTGGTAGTTCCGTAACAGCTTTTTGTTCTGCGGCTGGGGCTTGTTGTGGACTGCACATATTGGCTTCCTTAGAATTCGTAGATCATTTGTGTAGCGGCTTCTTTAAAACCCATACGGCCCCAAAGTTTCGCTACACGTAAGTCGGTCATTGCCGACACCATCAAACGTTTTGTACCCCTAGATTTTAGGTCTTGGAGTACAAACAAAACAAGTTTTTTACCAACGCCATTGCGGTGCGTTTTCAACACAAAGAGAGTATCTTCTTGCGAAATTAAATCTCCGTTGTGCATGTCGTTGGTTAGATACACATTAGCGTACCCACAGGCTTCCCCATCATGGCGCAAAACATAGGTGAGTAAATCACCACGCTCGCAGGCCGCACCATATTCATGCAACCTAGGGTTATACGGGGAGTACGTAATACCCTGACCATCAAGACGCTCAACCATCTCAGCATAGTGCTGACGGTACAAGGGCTCAAGCTCCAAGTACGTGTCGGTAAACTTCTCGACGTTTATTTCGTAGGTCATGCAGGTAAATATTTATCTGCACGGTTATTTTTAGCAACCTTGCCCTTACCAACTGTGTTCTTTCGTGACGCTTGAACTCTGTCCATCATTGCGTATAGTTTGCGGGCACCAGCCTCAGTTGAACCGTTACCCAACTCAGAGACGATACGGGCTGGAACTACGAACTCACCGTCGGCTAAACGAGCAGGTTGCTTCTTACCAATTACGGCAGGGATCGAATCAGATACGCCATCTCCCGGCCCGCGAAGTAAGCGACCGCCGTCAGAATAACCGCCCAAGTTATATCCCGCATCTGAGATACCTCCTGTAGCCATTTGTTGGTACTGCCGAGATTGTGGGTTGTATGCGTATTTGAGGGCGGGGTTTTGTTGTTGCTCTGGTATGTTGTACGCACGTCGTATCTCAGCCATAAAATCATCGTTGGGTGCACCTTCGCTTATTGCTGGGCCAGCCGTGTACTTCTGAGCTTGCGGGTCGTATGTATAGGAGGGTCTGCTTTCAGCCTCACCACCTTCAGCCATACGGGTGCCCTGCATATTGGGTTCACCGTTCATGGTCACACCGCTGTCGCTGGTAGGCGCAAGCATGTTAGTAGACACAGGAGACTGATAAGGCGTGGCAAAAGATGACGTAGCCATATTAGCCATCGGATACATAGTGTTTGCACCCATCGCGGCTTGGTTAGACATTTGTTCTACAGGGCCACCAGCAGCGTAGTTATACAAATCTTTAGCCGCAGTATTAGAAATTGGTGTGTATGCAGGACTGAAATACTTTTGTTGGCGACCGTAGTTGCCCTGCTTTGTAAGCATATCTTCGTACGTTGGTACATCAGGTTCAGGTATTGGGTTTGTTGCGCCGGGGCTGTACGAGTACCGCTGACCCATATCCTTGTCTGGTTGAGACATAGTGGGGTCTTTTTGCATACCCGAAGCAATACTTGCCGCAGCGCCAACGGCAGTCTTAGGATTTGCCGCAATAAAATCACCTGCATTACTAAACGACGCACCGCTTCTAATAGATGCAGCACGGTCGGCAGCATTCATACCCTCAAAAGATTTTGGTATTGTCGGCGGCTGTGTACCTGCGGGGTAACCGTAAGATTGACCGTCTGTGAAGGAAGGTCCCGCTTGAGAAATTCCTCCGGTTGGCGGAGTTGGTGCCGTTACATTCATACCACCCGGGCTAGTAGGTAACCGCGCTGAACTAGCTGTATGTTCCCCTACAGGACCATAATCTGGGATCGGTGCTGCACTACTTACCACTGGTGGGGGAGCATTTAAAACTGAGGGGTCAAAAGATTGAGCATCTGTGAAGGACGGCCCATATTGTGGAATAGTGTTAGCAGTAGCATTAGCAGCGTTTGTGGTACTAGCACCCGCAGCACCAGCCGAACCAGCCAGACCAGCGCCACCATAAGCACCGAGGCCAGCCATAATGCCCTGCTTCAAACTACCAGTGCGTGCTGTTTGTAAGCCACCAACAATAAGCCCCGCAGCACTTGCTTGCATACCGGGAATCATCATTAAGCCCGCGCCAGCGACCATTGGCAAAATAGCGGAAAGGAACCCTGCTTCGGGGAGTCCAGTTTGTGGGTTAATAGTTAAAGAACCCCCATTAGCTAACGCTAACTTTTGTAGGCTTGCAATCTCACCTTTATCCATATGGATAAGTTCGGTGTCTTTACCACGACCGTGAGCGGCTAGATGTTTGGCAGCGTGTTGTAGGCTCATTTTTGCCTCGTAGATGGGGGGTTAATCGAGTTTATCATGTTAGACCGTTGGGAACAAGGCTGATACAAAAGACATCGTAGCCACCACAGACTGGGTGGAAGGCTTAGTCGGCGTACCGGAAGCGGCAAGATGCTGGATGGTTACAGCAACATTAGGCACAGACCAATAAATTTCAATGTAGTCGTTTGCCGCCATGCTTAGAAAGTAATTCCAACCAATAATTGAGTGTCCATCTGTTCCAGCGTGTCTATTTGGCACAGATATAAAACCAGTTGAGCCGGGGATATCTACTCCGTTTTGCTTGAGCCAGATATAAACATCTTGGAAAGCAGTGTCTGTGTTTTGAAACTGTGCGCTGAACTGTAGGTTATAAATCCCTGATCTTTCTACCGTAATCTTAGACGAGGCAATAGATATACCGTTGGCAAAGTCGGTTGTGTTTAGCGTCATCAACGTGGCTGTATTAGCCGTTGCAGTCTGGTCTTGGTCACTTGAAAACGCCCCGTAAGGCAACTGCAAGAACGCCCCGCCTGTAGCAGAAGAAAGGGCCTGCGTAAAGTTATCAATAGTGTTGAAGTACTGACGCAAAATGCCCGTTAAAACATCTACGTATCTCTGGTCGTACTCAACTGGAGCCGCAGGTAGACGCGGCGCATTGGGCGGGATTAACGCAAAGGAGCGTTCTAAAGGTAGTGTCATCGACGACCATCCGGTCTTACATCAATACGTGGAACACCTAACTGCCACTGCGTACCGAGGTCTGATGATGAAATCTTAAACGCCATCTGACGACCGCGTATCCGCACAAACACCTGCTGGGTAAATTGCTGGATGTTGTACGTCGTTGTGCTTGCGTAAGACTGTGCGCTTTCTACGGATGGGTTGTTTGAGGTGCCGTAATTGGAGCCGGGGTTTTGACGAGGTCTTACCGTAAAGTAAGCGGTAGGCGCTGCTGAGGAGGAGCCATCAAATGTGATGTCAGGAATAAGCCTCCACACAAAACCAAAATTATGACCGTCACCAATATCAAAGTCCGAGGATTGAACATAGGCATCAATAGCAACTGGGGTGCTAGTCTCGTTGTTGTCAACAGTGGTTTCATGGTACACCACAGCACCATTTGTGTAGGTTGCAGGCACACCAGAACTATTATTAGCCGTAAAACCAATAGCCGCCATAGGCTCAGAACGTAGTGGGCTATCCAACCAAGCCGTGCGAGGGCGCACAGTAGAGCCGTTCATAGTGCCATAGTACCAAGTACGCTCTAAGTGGTTAAAAATGACGTAGCGGTCAATCAAGATGTTGGGCGAACCAGCAGTGCCAGTGCCGTTTTCACCAGTAGCAGTGGTGCCTGTAATAGATGGGTAGAACCACCAAATCTCGTTATAACCTTCGTTCGTACCAGAATGGATTTGATAGGATTCTTGTAAGTTGATGTTGCCGTAGATGTACTGACGCAAGGCGCAAGGTAAGGTTTCCACCCGACCAGAGTACATATAAAACTTATCTGTGCCCATCCAGTAAGTAACGTTGTTTACTGTAGATACTGCGTTGGGACTAGCGATAGAGATGTTATCCCCAAGTATCTGGCTGTTCCACACATAAGGAGCGCCAAGGTACTGAAAAGAATAGACGGCTGAGTCTGTGAAAACCAAAATCTCTTGCCGAGTCTGTACGGCAGTAATGATTGTTGAGCCGTGGCTTAGACGGATACCACCTGCTTGGTTAGTAACAAGAGGCAACCATGTAACCAGTGTATTCTGGTCAGACCAACGCACTTGCATAGGGTCTTGCGCGGTCGTTGCATACACGCCAGTTGGGTCATTACAACCAAAAGCAAACGTGAAGCGGGATGCGTCAGACACCAATACAAAGTTAGCAACAGATGGGCAAGTGGCGTCAGGTGTAAATGAACCTGACTTTGTGGCTACAGCAGTGCCTGCTTTAATAATCTGCCCACGGTCGTAAATGTTTGGGTTAGCGTTGTTGGCCCAGTAGTACATAGCACTGCCACGGGGGTTAAATACCAAGTCTTCACCGTAGTTAGACTGACTCCATAGGCGCAACTGCACACCAACACCTAGACCCGCTGGCGCAGGAGAACCCCAACCAGTAGAAGAATATCCTGTAGTAACACCACCCCAGCCACCTACACCCCAGCCCGTACCGTAAGTAAACGTTGTGTTACCCGTAGTGAGTTGGTAATTAAATGTTGCAGTGACAGCAGATGTGCCAGTAGAGGTTGCCGTACCACCCGCAATAACTGTGTATGTGTTGTTACTCGTAACAGTTTGGATTTGGAACTCTCCAGTTAACTGGGCGGCGGTTATGCCGTTAACAGCACCTGATACGCTAGTAATATTTACAAAATCCCCTGCCTGTGCGCCATGTCCGGGGTCGTTAACCGTTACAGTCGATGAGGTGTCCGTCGTAGTGAAAGCGTTGGCTACAGTTGCATTAGTTAGGCGAATTGGGGTTATGTCGTTGTACGCACCGCCAGATGAGTTCTGTATGTAGTACTTGAGGTTAGTGCCAACCGCTAGAAGGTTGTAGCCTGTAAGGTTAATCCAATTCCACATGGCTTTGGCAACACCCCAGAACGCACCGTCAGGTGGCACAGCCGCAGTTGTAAGCCCACTAGTAGCCACAAGTGTTGTAACAGGTTCTGTTGTAGCAGCTAAACCGCCGTCACGTTGCCAGCCACCAATCTTCTCAGGGAATCCAGAGCGGAAACGAACCTTGTCACAGTCAAAATAGCCACCCTCGTTAGATAGGGTAGTACCCTCGCGGTTAACGCCGGGTCTAAACTGTAGTTTTTGTAATGGCATATTACTTTGCGTGGTATTCGGCTTCTGTCAAGATGCCGGGTTTGTATTTGCCTTCTGGCTTATAGATAGTCAACGCTTGCTGACGCATCTCAGGTGCAAAAGAAATGTGCATCCAACGTCCATACTCGTGAATCATTTGGTCAAACTTAATGCCAGTTTTTATAACAAGCTGACATAGCGCGTAAGGAGTGTGAGCAGAAGAAGAGCAGTCAATAGCCCAACCATCCATGTGGCTGGATACCTTAGAACCGCCAACAGCCACGTTGACATCAGGCAAGCGTAGCCAAGAATTAACACGAAGAGCGCCTGTGACATTACGTACCGCCTCCAGTTGTTGGGCAGCCGACTTCATGTTTGCCAGTTGGCGTTCGTCGGGCTGATTGTCAATGTTCATCCGTATAGCCGTCTCGCTATACGTTGCCTCGTCAAGACTGAAGTGTTCGCTTAGATTCATTTTTAGCCTTCATCTCTATGATTTTCTCCAGCGTCCTACCGCCAAAGTAAAACGACATTATTAACATGCCCCATTGTCCCAGCAATTCGACATAGTTGTTGTTGACTTCAATATCCCATGCAGACATCATCGCAAAAGTCGTGTAGGTAATCAAGATAAATACCAGCGTCATAGGACGAATGTTCTTGGACAGCCAAGAGTCAGAACCCATGTCTGCTTTGAGCCGCTCGGTCAACTCATGTTGTTCGGCAACGTCGGCATTGAGTTTTGCTAACTCGCCGTTTTGCTGCATCTCAAGCAATTTAAGTTTGGCTTGCTCCGCCTGTGCTGGGTCAGGAAAGACCTTATCTAGTATCTTCCCACCAATATCTAAAAGTGCGCCAATAGGTATCATTTCTGCTCCTTCAATTCACGTTTAAGTTTGCGCAACTCTTTGATCTCTTGTTTAAGTTGTGCTCGCATGTATAGGGTTTCTACGTATGCCATTGAGGTTGCTGCAACAATGATGCATATCGCTACTCCTATCAAAATCCACCAGACAAGGCGCGTAGTTGCCACATTAGCCACCCAAAAAACATTGATATGAACATCACGGCAATTACTCCAGTTGTTGTTTCAATAGCCCGAATCTCGTCTTGCTCTTTTTGCCACCTTGCCAGCCTAGCCCGACGAACCATCTCTGACCTAGCCCACTCCTGCTCTTGCTCAATCTTGGCGTACATCTTTAGGAATCGGCTGTAGATTGCTTTCAACTCAGCAGGGGCATACACGGTCATCTGTTCTCTAATCTGTTCTCCCAACTTCTCTAACTGCAACTCAACTAGCGCACGCTCTATGGCTTTCTTGCTGGTGTTCTGGGCTGGGTCGTAGTTAGTTTTTGACTGCTCCTCTAACTCATGGTAGTAGGTCTGGAGTTGTTGCTGAATATCAAAGAATTCTCCCAACTGTGTGCCCACTTCGCTGATGAGTTTGAGTTCAAGTTCCTCGTAGGACTGTTGCTTGGCTGCGGCCTTCTTTTGCGCCACAGGCTTTGACGGCTCTGTATACTTATTTTCCCGGACTGTATACTTAAACAACCCAATGAACCAATCAAAAATGCCTTTGATTGCCTTGACATCGCCAATGACCTGCTCGGCTGTCTTCTTAGCCCCCTCCAACTCCATGCGGCCTTCATGCAAAAGAGCGCACCCCTGCTTGATAAAGCCAACGGCAGTCTGAGCCGCCATGAGGAGAGTGAACGGGTCCACATCTTAGGCAGTGCGATTCCACATATACACAGCTACATACGGGGGCAAGTTGCTAAATGCTGTGCCAGAACCTGTGTTACCAACTGAAACTGAGCCTGACGGGGTGCCAGCAGATATAGGGTTGGTGTAGGTAGCGGGGCCATTGCCCGCGTTGTAGTTCTGTACAAACTCTCTGTTACCAGCATCACTACCATACCCTGCGGTAGAGTCGTTAGAGCCAACATAATGGTCGTGGGTGCCAAGTGCTGTACCCGTGAAGGTAGCAGAGTGGGTGTGGCTTGGCAAGTTGGCTTCTATAAGAGTTGTTGTGGCTGAACCGCCAGTAGAACCTGCGGTGTATGTACCGTCTTGGCTGATTAGCACCCGCCCAGAACCATAAGTTACCCACGTACCAAAACCAAACAAAGTATTAGGGTTAGTAGCTACCGTACTCATGTAGATAGACCCGACAGGGTATGCAGCCACAATAGCCGCGTTTACAAAGGCTGTCGTAGCAATTTGCGTTGTGCTTGTGCCCACTGCCGCAGTCGGCGCAACGGGTACCCCTGTTAGCGTAGGGCTTGGGAAAGTCGCGCCTGTCATGTAGTTAGTAGCAGTTACCACGTCCGTGCCATTAGATACAAGAGATACTTTTGCTCCAACTGGGACTGAAACTCCTGTTTGCCCGCTTACTTTGACTGTAACTGCGCCGGTAGAGTTGTTGTAGATGAAGTACAGTTTCTTGTTGGCTGGCACTATTAAGTTAGTGCTTGCTCCGCCTGTACCCGTTAATTCTAGAAACATGTTACGGGCAACGCCTGTTGCGCCGTTGGGGATTGTGATTGTGGTGTCCGTGCCAGTAGCAACCGCTTGGGTTACATAGCCAGAGATAGCCTGCTCAATCAGCGTGCCAAGGTTTGTGTTGGTTGTTGACCCCCAGTTACCCGCTTGGTCACCGTTGCCCATCAGTTCAATGGCTAGGTTGGTTGAGTACGTACTTGACATGGTTTACCTCATTGAAGGTTGTTTATATCCGTCCAGCCTGCATTGTTGGTGGTACTTACCACTGTCCAGCCTGCGTTTTCGGTGTTGCTGATAAGCGCCCAGTTTGCTGTCTGGTCGTCGATGATTTTTATCCAGCCCGCTACCTGTGTATTGTCTGCCATATTGATGTTCTCGGCAATGGCTGCTACGAAGGCGGCTTGGATGGTTGGCACATCCGCAAGGGTGATGTTCTCGGTGATGTCTTGCAGGAATGTAGCCGTGACAGTCTGGGCATCCTCAATCCCGAAGTTCTCTGTAATGTCAAAGAAGAATACGCTGAAGATTGTGATTAGTTCAGCAAGGGTGATGTCTTCTGTAACGCTGGCTGCAAACTGGGCAGTGAGGGCTTCAGCCTCTTCTACCGTTATGGCTTCGGATATGGCTAAGATGAACTGGGCTGTTGCAGTCGGCGTGTCTTCTAGAGTGATTGGCTCTGTGACCGAGGCAAGGTAGGCAAACTGTGTCGCTGGGGTGTCGTCTATGGTGAACGGCTCAGTGCGGTCATTGAGCATCGCTGTATATACATCTTGGCTGTCTGCGATTGTTATGTCTTCTGACTGGGCAACGGCAAACTGGGCTGTGACTGCTTGGCTGTCCGCAAGGATGATGTCTTCTGTGATTGACTGTAAGAATGTAGAAGCCTGTGTGCTGTCGTCGGCAAGAGAGATGGCTTCCGTCACGCTACCAAAGAAGTTACCGCCTACGTCATTGATAACGTCTGCTACCCCGATTGGCTCTGTTATGGACTGTAGGAACGCCGATGCCTGTGCGCTTTCATCCGCTAGTGCGATGTCTTCAGAGATAGATAAGGCGAACGCCGTCCCGCCAAGACCGGCAAAGGTAGATTGGGCAAAGGCGGCGTAACCAAACATTAGGTAGTGACCACTTTAAGAAATCCTCAACCATGTGCAGTTGTTGTATCCGTTTACGTCAGACTGGATACCGATATTTGCGGCTGTTGCGTTGCCTTGCAGATAAATAGTAGTTGCTCCTGTAGCCGTAAAAGGCCAATGACCAGTACACATCATGTTTAAATTAAGAGTACCAGAAGCCGATTCAATTAACATCATGTCCGAGTTTGAGATTGCCGCCCCAGCAGTATTGTTATATAGGCGTACTTTTCCAAAACCAGCGACTCCCCATAACCTAGCGCGTACAGTCATAAACAGTAAGTAATTTCCCGCCGCTGGTAAATCCCATTTGTAGTAAGTTGTATTTACATTTGTAAACACGCTTGTGTTGAAGTCTACGTTGCCTATCGGGTTTGAATTGATATTGGTATACGTAAGATTTGCTGCGTTTACTGGCGTATAACCAATGTTTGCAACAGCCGCACCAGAAGCAAGTTGGGTTGAACCAACCGCGCCAGATGCTAAAAGCCCACCTGCTACTTGTGTTAAAGCCATGTTTATCCTTTCAGCGCCGCAAGTTCGGCTTTTACTGTATCTAGTTCAGCCTTGAGGTCTTTGATAGCGTTGACCATGTGCCAGAAGATGTTGTCTGAATCTACAGACAAAACACCCGTAGATTCTTCTTTTACACAGTCAGGGCAAACCTCTTGCAATTCTTGAGCAATAACGCCTAATTGCACGCCTGTTTTCTGAATAGCCGCATGGGTTGGAAGTTCTGTAATCTCTTTTTCGGTACGATATTCAAAGTTGCGAACCCTAATCTGGCTTATTACATCTAAACCTTCGGTGTTATCAACTATGTTTTTCTTGAGTCTAAAGTCAGAAGTTGTCGCCCATGAAGAAGAATTATTTTGTTGGTATATGCTACCGCCAGTAGCAATTAGCCCAGTTCCATCACCTTTACCAGTTACATTATTTCCGTTTGTGTTTATAACCAGTTCACCATTAGCATTAGTATTATTTGCAGTTATTGTTCTACCGATGTAAATACAATCAACGCCACCTGTTTTACCAGAAGTTGCTGTTTCATAACCAATCAGAATGTTATAACTGCCAGTTGTTAAAGCATAGCCAGCCCCAAAGCCAACTGCTACATTTCCAGTTGATGTAGTGTTTGACCTCATCGCATTTCTGCCTAATGCGGTATTACTTCCACCAGTTGTGTTTGTATACATAGAACGCAACCCAACAGAAACATTATCTGAACCAGTTGTGTTTGCCGTTAATGCGCCTTCACCCACCGCAGTATTGTTATTACCAGAAGTGTTAGCGGTAAGAGCCTGCCATCCGACTGCTGTATTTAAAGTTCCTGTGCTACTTGCATTAAATGCTT
>Ga0315909_10001333_pt1 | contig 33291 bp, 24 predicted proteins | sample LakEriMetagenome_11_FD_203527 | JGI IMG/M metagenome (GOLD analysis project Ga0315909, IMG submission 203527) | Freshwater fungal communities from buoy surface, Lake Erie, Ohio, United States - Buoy 2 MA125 | ecosystem: Environmental > Aquatic > Freshwater > Lake | place: USA: Lake Erie, Ohio... | reverse complement strand
TATTAAAAATGAACTTAAACAATAAATTTGTATTTTTGAAGCAAAATAATTAATTATGAGTGACAACTTTGAAAGAGAAGTTGAAAGTGCAGTAAGTAGTTTGTCTGATGCCCCAGTGGTTCAAGACCTAGCTCCTGAATTGCAGGATCAACTTAGACAGGTGGAAGCTTTAGCCAGTATGGATCCTGGTTTTGCAGGCACTAAAGAGTATCAAGACTTGATAGCTAGTATATCTCAAGCAAGCTCTCAAGCAGACGAAGACGAGGATTACGAGGATGAAGATGAAGAGGATGAAGAGGATGAAGAGGATGATGTAGTTGATATTTTTGGAATCATGAAGGAGCCTAAGAAAGGTAAGGAATTCAGACTTAACTTTCAACCTCCTAAAGAAATGGTTGATTTAATATCTTCTAAGTTCGGAATCAAGAATCCTGAAACATTCTTTTCTTCTGTTGATACTTGGAGAAATCAGGCTCAAGAGGGGTCTGAGTTAAAGAAAGAATATGAAGCTTTAACTTCTGATTTAAATGCAATGCCTTACGAATTGCGTTTAGGTATTCAGATGTGGGCTAATGGAGAAGACTTCACAAGGGCGTTTGATTCGTCTGGAAGACTGGACTTTTCAGGAGATTTTGGTAAGCAAAGTCCTGAGAGCCTTGTCCAGCACTATTTTGGTGATCAATACGAGGAGTTGTTAAGCGACTATGAAAATGGAGACTTAAGTGATTCTGAGTATGAAAGCCGATTAAAGCTTTTGGCTAATTCGACAAAACGAATGTTTTCCGAAGACAAACAAGCGTTAGATAAAGAACGTGAGGATTATTTGAATCGACAGAAATCTGAATTTCAGAATATGAAGAAGACAGCAATCCTTTCCGTGGAGAATCTAAGTAAGGCTTACCCTGACTTCAGTAAGGCAGAAATCAATAAGATTCGGTCTATCTTGGTTGAGGGGAAGGTAGACAATTTGTTTATGAATGCTGATGGTACATATAACGATGATGCAGCTGAGCTTGTAGCATACGCTATGTACGGCAAGAAAATGTTGGAATCTGTCAAAAAGATTGCGCAAAGGAAAGGTGAAACTGAGGCGAATCAACGAATAGTTGACTCAAGTCCTAAGTCAGTAAGAAAACAGAAAGCGGCTATGCCGACTGGAGTGGATCAGAAAGCTTTAGGTCATTTGAGTGGATTATTCAAGAATGACCCTTATGCGTAAATTGTAAACTTTTTAAATTAAAAACAAATGTTGTATAACGATCCAAATTCAAAGTTCCTTAATCAGAACTACAACTCCGTAGGTTCGGAGTATGCTGCGTTGTACGGACACGATATTTCGTTGTTGGTACAAAAATTAACTAACAGAGCTATCTTTGATGCTGCTCCACAACAGTTCATGGACTTGAAATTGTTGAACATGGTTGCTGCTGAGCAGATGAATTCAGACGAATTCTTCTACCAAGAGATGGGTTACCAACGTGAGCCACTTGTAGCTACAGCTGTTGCTGCTGCGGTTTCTTACCCAACTACTCAAACTATCTCTGTTACGTCTACAGACAATATCTCAACAAACACAATTATCTCTTATCCTAACGGACAAAAAGGTAGTGTTGTTTCTGTTGACACTTCTTTGTTGACAATTACAGTTTCTCCTTACAATGGTGATACTTTACCAGCAGTTGCTGCTGATGATGTATTAGCTAACGTATCTTCTGTAGATCACGATGGTTCTGATGGTTTTGCTCAGTACTTCCGCGCTTCTACAATCGAGCGTGTTAACTACATCCAGTTGTTTAACAAGGCTATCCGTTACTCTGAAGTAGAACTACACAAGTTGAAAAACATGGGTACGACTTCTAACTTCTTAGAAATGGAGCGTAACGCAATGTTCAACCAACACAGAATCGACCTTTCTAACGCATTCTGGACAGGACAAAAAGGTGAAGTAATCACAGCTGATGGTACTCCTGCAAAAACAACAGGTGGTGTATTTACATCTATGTTGGAAGCTGGTTCTCCAAATGCTCTTGCTACATCTGCTACTTTGGTTGATGCATTCGAAGATATGGTATTATCTTCTGAATATGGTGATTATGGTCAAGCTCGTATGGCTTACATGACTCCACGAGTACACAGAGCTTTATCTTTGGCTTACAAAGAAGAATTAACTCGTTATGCACCAAATGATGAGATCGCTTTATTGAACTTGAAAGAAGTGAACTTAGGTTCATCTCGTATCGTTCTTGTTCCATTTAAGCGTTTCGAAGATGCTGCATCTTTCCCTGGTTCTTTCGAGAACAGAATTGTAATCCTTGATATGAAAAACATCAAGAGAACTCAATTATGGGGTGAGCGTTCAGGAGATACCTTGAAGTTAGAGGATGGAGTTCCTAAGCGTTACGGTGACGTATGGGTTGACTGTAACATGGGTGTTAAATTCCATAACCCACTAGCTTGTGCTTGGTTAGATCTTCAGTCTTAGTCAAACTATAAACTAGAGATAAAAGGGGAGGAATTAAGTACTCCCCTTTATTTAAAACATTAAAAATTAACAAAATGCCGATAAAAAAAATAGAAGACGTTACTCCAAAAGCTGAAGAAACAGTATTTGATGGTGTTGACGCACAAAACGATGTGGCTCCAGAAGAAGTTGTTGAGCCAAAAAAAGAAGAAGTAGAAAAAGAGCCTTCATTACCATTGTCTCTTGTACAAAAAATGATGACTGAGTTGGAAGATAAATTATTGAATACATTCAATAGTAAAATCTCCAAAATAAAAACTCAGGAAGCAAAAGAAGAAATGTCAAGAGATCTTGAGTATGTTCAAGATTTAGAAGAAGATTGGTTAGATACTCCAGTAGTATTTTTTGCTTATTCATTTAACTTTTCTATCCATGGGGATAAGAGAAGAGGAGAAGAGACTGAGCCACCACATGGTGCAATTAAGTTTAAGCCATTGATTAGAACTAAAAGAAAGACAGGAAAGCAGACACAGGTTGTATCTGTATCTTCTGTTAAGATTCAATCAAGATCTGAAGTTGATTACTTAAGAAGTCATAGTCAGTATGGTATTGCATTCTATGAGAATATGGAATCAGCATTGAATATTGACTCTACATGGGCTCAGAAAATGGTTGAAGCTCAGCAGTCTATCTCAAGACTATCTGATATGCAGATGATTCAAAGGGCTAAGCAAGAAGGAGTTGCTATAACACAGAGCCCAGAATCAATGAGAAGACAACTTATTGAATTAATTGCTAAGAGATCTATCAATCAACAAGATAGACTTCTATACGGAAACTTGAAGGCTGCTAGAGTTGATGCTAGTACGTCAAGAACTATAATTGAAAAAACAATTGGCTAATTATGTTTACAGCGCAGGAATTAAGAAATCAGATTGTATTCGCTCTAGATGCTGAGAATTCAGATTACTATAGAGATGATTTGGATATTATACCAGCCATTAATGCTTCTATTAAATGGTTGACATCTGTAGTTAATGCTGCGTATGGACAAGATAAAATAGGCGAAGAGTTTTTTAGGGAATTGTCTAGCTCAGGGGTGTTTCGTACAAGTAACACCTCTAGAGTTTCCCTAACGGTATTCCCATCGGAGGTATGGTCTATATTGGCTGTATATCCTAAACCAACAACAAGTAAGATTGCAGGTATTCCTGCTCCTGCTACTCCTGATGCTACTAGAAGTTATTATTTAAATGATAAACTTCATGTATCGTCTAGATTGTCTTGTAAGAGATTGAATCTTGAAGAGTGGGCAACAAACTATGATAACCCATTTGAAGCAGGTTATCAGGGAAATCAGATATGTGATGATTTAAAGTTATATGCTTATTTGACTCCTATAAACTATAGAACTCCTGCTTCTTCTTATCATACGCAAGAAATTGAAATAAGACCTTCATCTCCAAATGAAGAGGTTACTATATTTTGGGCTAAGAAGCCTACACAAATTGTTACACTAGCAGATGAGATTAACTTTCCTCATAGTGTGTTTCAATTATTGTTTGACAAAGCATTGAATTATATTGCTTACAAACAAGGAGACCAAACAAGTATATACAGTGTCTCAGCTCAAGATATTCAACAATTAATAAGCGTATTGTAAGATGACGTATAGATATGTAGTATATGACCTTCAGAAAAGTTTCAATTCGACATTTGACGATGCGGACTTTACATTTAACCAAATCCTATATTGGGTTATGGTTATTGCTAATAAGCTAAGAGTACAGCAGACATTAGCAACCAACACTGACTTATTCACTTCTACATTTGATTCTGTTGCTGTATTAACAGATTCCAAGGGAAGGAAATACATAGATTTACCAGTTCAAATAATGGATTTACCAAACAACGCAGGTATTGTATACATAACATACAATGAAGAAACCTGTAATTGTGAGGGTCCTGCATTTGCTCAAGTAAGATTCCAAGGAACTAATGTTGGAGCTATCAGAACATTATATATGGATGAATACACTAAGCCTACATCAACAAATCCTTACTTTTATCGTATAGGACATAACATTGATGGGTCACCTGTAAATAGAATTTATCTATTAGGAATAGAGTGTGTTCCTGTTAATGATGTAGAGATAGCTGTTAAGTCATCATTAGATCCTAAAGTACTTTGCGATATTGATAGTGAAATCCCTCTTCCTGATGAGATGATTGGAGATTTGATTATGCAGGTGCTACAGTTAGGTAGATTCATTATGTTGATGCCTAAAGAAGTAACAAATGAAGGAGAAGATGAAGCTGAATTAGATACTAGAATGTATTCGAATAGAGCTGTAAATCTTCCTGATGTTCAACCTACTCAAACTCAACAATAATGACAGCTAACGATTTTGTATCCGTAGACCACTTATTGGCTGAAATCACTATGACAGTTAATGATGCTGACTACAAAAAAGGATTCTCAGAGGGATGGTATAAATCTCGTATTCAGGATGCTATGCAAGAATTGTCTATTGACACATTTTGGAAGAGAGAGCAATTTGATTATGATTTCCCTGATAATTGTCAATTGATAATGCCTAAGAACATATTTAATGTTAGGGAGATTTATCTTTATAATGGTTCTTTATGTAATCCAATGAAGACTCAAATGGTTTATTGGAAAAGACTTTTCAATAACAACTATAGTGGAGATGGATATACAGCACAGGTAAAAGATGATGGATCAAATGGTTCTGATATCTATCAACCTAATCAAAGAGTTTACACGCATAATATGCAGGGTTATTATGGTCCTAAATATTATTACAACATATTTGAGGGAATCATGATGTTCAGTAAAGAGTGTAAGGCTTATTCTTATATTAGATTCATTGCTAATAGCATGGGCGTAGAGAACGGTGATTTACCAATTATTCCTAGATTCTTTGAGAGAGCTGTTGTTGACTATGTAAAGGTTAAGTTCCTTGAAGCAATGAAAATAAGAGAACCAAGAGTTTATAGAGCATTATGGGCAGATGCTAAAGATGATTTAGAAAACTTAACTACAGGTTCTTGGAACAAAGCTAGAAAAAGAATTAAGGCTATGGATTCCAAAGAGAAAGCGTCTATGGAAGAGTATATCTCATCAATGTATCATAAGTAAAATACCAAAAATTTAAAAGCTATGTTACAGCCAAAAAAGAAATCAATAATTAGAGCTTTATTTCAAAATGAAGACTACTCTAATTTCAAAGAGTCTTTACCTTCTAATTTATCAAAAACTAATGAGAAGGATTATGCTATGAAGAGATATTGGAAGGACTCTGGAAAACCAAAAGATTTTAATGACGCTCAAAATAGAGATAATCCTATGTTTTACGAGGTATATCATCCAGAAGAAAACAAACATTTATTTCATGGTGTGAGTACAAGTGAAAAAACAGGCAAATTTTATAAACCAAAGAAGCACGAATCAACATACAAAGAACTTGAAGAATATAAAAGCAATCCAGAGTTAAAAGGATTTAGAGATAAAACAAAGTTAGTATCTATAGGAAATACTTGGAAGTATAAAGAAAAATCAAAACGAGAATTAACAAATCCAAAAGCCTCTGAAAGAGTTAACAAAAGAACTGAAAGGAATATAGAAAAAGGCATAGCTATGTCTAAAAAAAATAAAGAATAATTGATAATCAATAAATTATGTTTATATTCCGAATTATAATTAAATAAGTAATGAGTACTGCTAAGAAATCAAATCCTGCTCTTTGGAAACGAGTTGTAGCTTCTGTTAAGGCTGGAACTAAAGGCGGTAATGCAGGGCAGTGGTCAGCTAGAAAAGCTCAGATTGCAGTAGCTAGATATAAAAAAGCAGGAGGAGGATATAAAGGTGCAAAATCTTCAGACAACAGTTTGTCTAAGTGGACAAAAGAAGAATGGGGAACCAAGAGTGGTAAACCAAGTTCTAAGACAGGAGAAAGGTATCTTCCTAAAGCCGCTAGAGAATCATTAACACCTCAAGAGTATGCTGCAACAACTAGAGCAAAAAGAATCGGTAAGGCCATGGGAAAACAATTTGTACCTCAGCCAAAAAAGATAAGAGAAAAAACAGCTAAATTTAGATAACATGGCAGAGAAATTAAATAAAGCTACTATGAAGTGTAATTCACCTAGAAGCACACCTAGTCACCCTAAGAAGTCTCACGTTGTTAAAGCGTGTTCTAACGGTACGGAAAAGATTATTAGATTTGGACAGCAAGGAGTAAAAGGATCTCCTAAGAAGGCTAATGAGTCTGAGGCTTACGCTAATAGAAGAAAAAGATTTAAAGCTCGCCATGCTAAAAATATAGCCAAAGGAAAACTAAGCGCGGCCTACTGGGCAGATAAAGTTAAGTGGTGATATGGACAATCTTAACCTATTCAAAGACGCTAGAGGAATGGGAGATATTGTAGCTAAGGTAGCTAAAATGACCCAAATGAATAAAGTTGCTAAATTTGTAGCTAAGGCAACTAGTCATGCTGATTGCGGATGCAAAGAAAGACAAGATGCTTTAAACAAAAGGTTTCCTTTTAAAAAATAGAATATGCACAAGCAACAACACCATCCATACGATAATAAGACTTATGAGAAAGGTATTAATTCTGATACCAATAAAGAGATATTAGGTAACAACGAGCAGGGAGAACACGTTGACGCATTGAATATGCGTAGTGTTTCCATGGATGGAGATAATTTAGCAAAGAAGAAAATAAAGGGAGAAGATATATTATATCCTCTTATCGATAATAGATGTAATGCTCCTGACCCATCTACATTGACATTTGATAGCTACGAATGTATGATGGCTCAAGAAATCAATGGTCACATTGTTGAGATATGGGCATCAACAGATCCTACTGAATTTCCTATGATTAGGATTGATGGTCAGATAGTTTTATATAGTGATGATTTTCCAATGGATTTAAATTATCCATTGCAATACGATAAGAATGAAAGCTGTATTGGTGGTGAGTTCTACATAACAAATAACAATACTCCTCCAATGATATTTAATGTACTAGACCTAATGGATAACTCAGCAATGACTCCAGGTGGTGAATGTACTGAGAAGTATTTTTCTGAATTTAATCCTGATGCGTATGCATTACCTCCAATAACAGTTATGCATAAACCTGCATTTATTCAGCAGGTGGTAGGCAGCACTGGTTATGATTATGTAATTGGTACATCAGGTCTTTGTGTGGGTAGCTACTCATACTCTTATAGACTAGTAGACCAAGAAGGAGAAAGAACTATCTTCGCTCCAATCAGCGAGTTAATACCTGTTGTTAGAAGTAATAGTTCAGATTGGGGTCCTCAATACCCTCATTCTAAGACTTATTCATCAGACCCTAACATAGCTTCTTCTACTCCTTATGGTAATCACATAAGATTAAGATATGAGAATTACAATGAGTACTCTTTCTTAGAATTAAGAAGAGACTCTTGGTATGCTGGTGATGCAATAGGTGTTCCTCCTGTTTCTCAGATTATAGCTTCTATTCCTATATTGGATGGAATGAACGTGTTGAATCTATTAGACAGAGCAGAAGCTCAATACATAGGGGCTCAAACATTAACATTAGAAGAAGAATCTCAATCTTTCTCGTCTATAAGAAGGGCAAAATCAATACGTTACTTTAATCAGCGTTTATACTTAATGAACATTGGTTATAACAACAGAGACATTAACAACGAAGTTACATTTGTTGATGTGTTGGGTAACACAGGATTCCCTGCTATACATAAGATTGGTAAGCCAGGTCATAAGCACGTTTATAATGCTGCTATGTACAAGAGTAACATGAGGGGAGAGAGAACAGGATTTGGTGTTATTATTTTTGATAAAGATTCAAATCCATCTTATGCTAAGGAGATAACAGGTTTAGAAAATTTTGAATTTAAAAATAGAAGAGACATAACAAGCTCTGATACAGAAGAAATATCATATTTTGGAACAGTAAGAGCCGCGAATACAAATGGAGTTGTAACTCAGACGCATGAGGTGTTTGATCATTATGATGCTGTAGCAAAAACTAATCAAGATGATGAAAGACCTGATGACCCTTTGTTCTACCAATATAAAGATGAGGATGTAGATGGTTATGGTTATTTTGAAATGAGTCCTGTACGTCAAGGGGATAGTCAATCAATCTTACATAAAGGCGTAAATAAAGAAGTAAAAACAACAAGTGGTGGTCCTGGTACTACCTATAAGCCAAAAGGTTTTGGATTAGATTACTATTCTATGGGTCTGTCTTTTAGGGGGTTGGCTACATATCCAAGTGATGCTGAAGGATTTTCAGTAGTTCAGACTGATCCTGCAAGAAGAGTATTAGCTCAAGGTCTAGGATTTTATTCTCTAAGGCCAGCGTCAGCTTTATTTGGTGATGACACTCAGAAAGAGACAGATGCATTTTGGTCTTATTTTCCTGACTTAGAACATATTGCTCCTGATATCGCTGAAGATTTAATAAACAATCCAGGGTCGTATAAAATACAATTAGTATCTCCTTTAGGATACTTTACTGAGATTTATACTCATATTACAGAGTTTGAATCAGCTATTAGAAAAGGAGTCGATATGATAACATACGCTAGGATTCTAAGAGAAGATGGAGATAATATATTAGATCAAATAAATCCTTATGTAGGTGATTACTCAGGTATTTTTTCTCCTGAATATCCTACAGATCCAGATAGATATATAGCTTACGGAAGATATACAAATTCTATTAGTGGTGACTCTCCTGCTTTTAGTGGAAACGCGAATGGTAATCAATTATTTCCTATAGAGTCAGTGATAGAAACAACTACAAATTCCACTAGACAAACATACTTTAAGATAACAGTAGACGATTCAGTAACAGGTGCTATATACAATGAAGCTGGGATGAATAGCCAACCTAATGCAAGTAACGATGCTACTAATGATGGTGTTAACGAATGGAGAGAGCCTTTTTATGTTATCAACTTAGTTAGAGATGAGAACAACATAAATCCAGGAATAACAACTCAGTATAGATACACAGGTAATTACATTAAATTTAAATCATTAGTATTAGAATCTACAGGAGCAAATAATCAGTCTGCTGTGTTAGTTTCTGAAAGATGGGAAGATTGTATACCTCAGTTATCAGGACAGACGAATGGACTTTCCACTTATGGTGCTTTAAAAAGATTTGTTTACGTTGTTGATCAAAATGAAATTGAACAAAGGTGGATGAATATTCAATTTGAATCAGCACCTAATCAAGCAACAATATTAGCAGGAATTGCTGCTGCGGCTCCAGGACCTTATAATGACCCAATACTTACAGATGGATTTGATATTTATGGTGTATACAAAAGCACAGAGACATCAGGAGATACTGATGGTGTATGTAGAATATTCACTCTTAACTTTGATGCTATATTAGGATACGAAACATTCTCTACGGTTCCTTCAGGAAGCAAGGTTTATGTTAGGTATGACAACAGAATTCCTGTAAGAGTATTTGGTGGAGACACTTATGTAAACGAATCAATATGGTCTCCGATAGATAATGTTTATGAAAAAGGAGGAGGTCCTTCTAATAACGATGGTGGATGGTTATATCCAGATAATGATTTTAGAATGAATTCTCCATTCCCACTTAAGAGTTATGTGTATACAGATACCTATCCTAGATGGGAGAATACAGGAGCAGGTTTAGACCCTTGGAATTATGATTTTACTGGTGATTTTCAGTTTTGTAATTCTCTTAAATCAGATATAGCCAAGATAAGACAATTAACAACTGTTTGGACAGCAGAGACTAGAATCAACTTGTCTTTCATGTATAACGTAGAATCTCCTGATAAAGCAGTTAGCGATCAAGCGTTTCCACTTATAAACTACATCCCTAGGCCTCACAAATGGGGAGCGTCAGATCCAGCGGATAGATCTCAATTTGAATCAGACAACAACCTGAGTCCTAACTATTTTGATGCTTATGGATATGAGTGGAATCTGTGGTCTTATGGAGGATTTAGATTTACGCCTCAAGTAAATATAGATTATTCAAAAAGACAGACAAATCAAACATTTGTAACTGTACCAACAGTTGGATTTGAGGAGCAACTTGATTTTTGTACTAGAATTATATGGTCACTTAAAAGACCTTCAAACGCACAAAACACTCCATCAGTAAGAACATTCTTACCTCAGAATTACTTTGACATATCAGATGATACAGGTGAGATTAAATTTGCTTGGAGCGCATTGTCAGGAGATAAGGGGAACAACTTATATGCTATGACAGATAGCGGTGTTTGTTTGTTAATGGTGGACAAAAGATTACTATACGAGATAAATGCAAATGAGCTAGCCACTACAGGTTCTGATGTTGGAGGAATTTTAAATCAGCTTTGGATTGATAAGACAATAGGTATGCATGATGAAACATGGAGGTCATGGGCTGAGTATTCGAATGTCTTATTCTTCTGTAACGGTATTAGTGCCTATGCATTTGGAAATAACGAATTAACTGAGATAGCTAGAACAGGATTCTTTGAACTACTTAACAGAAGATTTAATCCACTAATACTTGATGGTTATGGTTCTAGATTATCAGGAGGATTTAATGTGCTTACAAAAGAGTATGTAATGAATGTTGAGGCTGTAGTAAATGAAGAGTCTGAATTTAGCACATTGATATACGGAACACAGCAACAATCACTTCAATGTCAAAGTTCATATAACTACGATAAATACCTGTATTACAAGAATCATTTCTTTGGAATGAAAGGTTCAGGTACTTATGAGTTAGGCATTGGAAATCAAATAGATGGTCAAGACATGGAGTGTTACTTGACAGGTGTTGCTGATGCTAATATTATCATAGATAAAGAGTTCATTAGAATAAGAGTAAATTCAAATAGTAAACCAGAAAGGATTTACTTCTATAAGTCTTATGATGACTACAAAACAAATTCTTTTGACTCTGTGGTAGATGCTACATTGATTCCACTAAGCATAAAGAATTACTTTGGATATGAGTGTTATATACCTAGATCCTTGTTTGCTCCGCATTATAGGAACCAAGGAAGGTTAATGATATTCAAGATTGTAAGTACTGAAGATGAGGAGTTTCTAGTTACATCTACAGCAGTACAATACAAAGGATTGAAATAATTATTAAATTTGAAAAAAATAGTATTATGGCACTAATGGATATAATCTCAAAAGGCTCACAATTAATAGGATCACTTGGTGGAAATGGACAGGGTTCTGTAGGCGGAACAGCATTAGGTATAGGACAAGCAATAGCAGGAAGAATGGCAGAGAAAAAATCTGATGCTTTATTGCCTCCATCTGAAAGCGTTATGGAGCGTCAAATGCTTAATACTATTAGACGTAGAAGAAGAGGTTTAGAAACAGGAACTGCATTCAATGCTCAGCAAAACGCTGCTAATAGAATGGCTAGTAACTATATGCAAAATGCTTTTAAAGCTGGAGGTCAAGCTAATCCTGCTGTATTGTCTCAGCTTATGGCTCAAAGTGCTGAAAACATTGCTGCTCAATCAGGACAACAATTAGGTCAGGCATTAGGAATGGAGCAAGAACAAACAAGTAAGATGGCTGATGTATCAAGAGATTTGTCTTTATTACGTTCTGCTAGAAAGTCAGCTAAAGGAGCTAGACTACAATCTGATGGTACTTCTAACTTATTAGCTAGTTTAGGAGGAATACCTAAAAAGAAAAACGATAACCAATCCGAATAGTATCATGCCTAGAGACGAAAGAAAAGGAAAAAAAAGATTAAATGAGTCTGAGGTTGCTAGTTCAGAAATGGAAGCGAACTTAAAGGCTATTGAAGAAGATGCAAAGAGAGCTGAAAGCGAAAGGTTAAGAACTTTGGCTCAGCCACAACCACAACAACAGCCTAAGCAACAGAGCTCTATCTCTGAAGAAGATAGAAAGAGAATTAGAGAATCTGAAATAGAACAAACAAAAAAACAAAGAAATCTTGAAGGAGTTGGTTCTAATCCATCTCAAATGCAATCAATTGAATCTAGTGTTGATAGGTATATGGCTGACTTATCTCCTGAAGAGTTAGAAGCAAAAAGAAATCAGTTAGCTCAAAGCCAGGCTATACAAAACTTAAACAATACGGTTTCAGCAAGTACAGGTGCTGCCTCTACTACGCTAGTAAATGCTACTGCTAATGACCCTAACTCTACAGCAGAAGATTTAGATAACGCTAGGAAAATAGGTGCTGAAGCTGATAATATTTCTGATAAAGAAATAGCTAACAACTTAAATAATGCTAATGCTCAATCTGAAACATTAAGAACTGGAATAAGTGCCGATCAAAAACCTACTTACGATCCTGACAATAAACAATTAGATAAGGACCTTAAAACTTCTATTCCTGATGCTCCTGTATTAGCATTAGAGAAATTAGGAGTTCAAGATTATTATCCTACTGTAGGTAGAGATATTGCTGTTGGAACATTTACAGGAAGCAGGATAGGTAGTCAAACTATTTATACAGGTGCAGGAGGTTTATTACCAATGGGTCTTTATGATGCTAGACAAAGAGCTAAAGCTCAATATGTAAAGGATAACTTAGCTGCTATTGATAAATTTTTAACTGTTCCTGATACTTATCAAGTTTATAACGATGTGGCAAGACCATATGCTGCTGGTATACTTCAAGATATTGCTGCTAGAAATGGATATGATTACAGCAAAATCATGAAAGATAGAGAAGGAATGGTTATGCTTCAAAGAATAAAAGGAGGATTTGAGAAATTTGCTCAAGCTGGAACTGCTGCTGAAGCATTGAAGAAACAAATGATGGAAGCAAAAGGGGATATTTATATTCCTGATAATGTAAGAAAAGATTTAATTAAATTCACTAATGCTCAGATAGATCCTGATGAAGTCAAGAAATACTTAACAGGAGAAAAGAACAGTGGAGATTTAACTAAGAATTTAATTGCATACGCTGCTGGTAGTAAGTATATTAAGGATATGGCTCCTACATGGTTTAAGGAATCAGGGGTTAGTTCAGTTCCTTTATCTGTAAAAACAGGTAAAGAATTAGATCCTAAAGATGCACAAAAAATGAAAGACGAACTTATCAGATTGAAAAAATTAAATTCTGATAATGATGCGTATATAACTTTTGCTAAAAAGTATTTTAGTATAGACCCAAGCATAATGGAAAACTGGGCGAAAGAACAAGGTGTTCCAGTTGATGATGAGATAATTGGTAATTGGACTGATCTTTTAACTAAGATGATTCCTGATGAAAGCGTAATTCCAACTATAGAGAATATTGTAAATAAAAATGCTGATAGAGCTTTAGGATATGCTAAATTAAAAGTTGAGAAAGATAGACTTGCATTCCAGAAACAACAAACTCTAACAGAACATCAGAGAATTCAAGATGCCATGAAGCAATCTGATTTTAATAACAATGTTTTCCAAGCATATTATGACAGTCCTGACAGACAGTCATGGAATAAAAATATAGCTGATGTATATAGAAAAATAGGTCTTTCAGTTACAAACGTAGATGGAAGACTAGTTGGTCAAAGACAATTAACTGGCAAGACAATGTTTTCATCGTTAGGAGCTGAAAACACGTTTTTAAAAATAAATGGAAAATGGAGATCTCCAGATGAAATACTTACCGACTCTGGCGGTACTTATTCTGAGGAGGACAAAGAAGCTGCTCAAGCTGTTATTAATAGGCAGGTAGCAATAGAGTCAAATGCTATAGATTATAGAGCGGCACAAATTAGAGGTGGAGGTTTAGTAGAAGTTAATTGGACAGAAGTAGGTGGAGGTGTTCCAGCTGATAAAATAACATTAATGGCAAATGTAACAGGTAATTTAAACGCTTTAGTTACCAAAAAAGACGAATACGATCAAGAGTATCAAGAATATCAATCTCTTCCTTATGAAGTTATGTCTTATGGTCACGATGTAAACTCAATAAGTGGAATAACATTCTTAGATCAAGCGACATCAGCAAGTGGTTCAGCTCCAGGTAGAACTAAGTCTAGCGAAAACTATAGTTTCTCAAGTAGTAGTTCAGAATAATTATAAACTCATTATCATTATATTTGTATGATAATAAGTACTTATGGCAGAAAATTTAATGAATACGCAAACAGGAGGAACTGGAGAAACAATTCAATTACAACCTGATGCGCCTCAATCGCCTGAACAATTTGATGTAAATATAAGACCTCAGCAGCAAGAGCAACAGATTATAAATGAAGCTCCTAGTTCTGAGGCTTCTAACATTACTGAACAACCTATTCCTTCTCAGACAGGTGTTCCGATGGGAGAGCAAACAACTGAACCTACAGAAGTTCCAATAGAGGAGCCTCAATTACCCACTGCTGGTCCATTAACAGAAGAACAATCTATAGAGCAGGAAAAGAAATCTACAGGTTTTGATTTACTTTCAATGCCTGAAGACGTATACAAGCAACCGATTAAAGTATCAAGAAACGAGATATACGACCCTTTAAATGAGATAGTAGATAGAGATTATCAATCAGCTTTGACTCTTAGAGAACTTAATCAACCTCCAATAGAAACGCCTAAAGTTGATCTTACAGGTGGATCGATGCTTAGTGGTGAGAAGTTTCTTACAGGACCTCTTAAAGAAGTTAGGTCATTGCTTAACGACATGAATGAGAATCCTACAAAACCTATGTCTTCTATGAAAACAGAAGATGTATATATGGAGGACCCTAATTTATCAGATGTTGATAAACAAGATGCGATTAAGAAAGTAAAAACATCTAGGGGTAATTTTGAGTATGAGTTTACATCAGGAGATAGATTGTCGGATGACGAAATTGAAGAGATGGGTCTTGACAAAAGGAAAGAAAATTTAGGTGATGCTTTTTCTTCTGAAATTGAATTAAATGCAGATGAGAAAGAGCAAGCTAAAGTTGACCAAGAGATTTCCATACTTACAGACGATGAAAGAAAAACAGCACTTCAAAATTTTGATGCTGTAGTCGCTGAAAGGGAAAAGGCTAAACAAGACTTAGAGATAGCAAAACAAAACCAAGATAAAGAAGCTATTAAGAAGCTTAGAGGATTTTTAAATTCTAGTTCAAAAAGAATTAAGGAATTGCAAAAAGATCCTGTTGTAGCCGAAAGAGAGAAGTTAGAAAAGAAGGCTTCTAAAGGATATGCTGGATGGATTTATGATGCTAATACAAATGAATTTGTAAGAAGAGGAGAACAGGGGAAAGAAGTTAAGTCTATGAAAGATTATACTCTTCACCCTAAAAACTATAAACTTGTTAAGCCTTTAAGTGAAAACTCTTTAAAGAAATTGTATCCTGATAAAACTGATGATGAGATACGAGATATTCAATTCTTATTTAAGAATCTTTTTATGAGGGATGGTGCTCTTCAAATGAAGATGAACGATTACAAAAAACTTTCTGATCAATTTGGATCGATAAGAAATAGAGATGAAAATGATTTTATTCAAGACTATACACTTGCTCAAATTAGTAGACTTAATTTAACTGTAGAGGATCTTGCTAAGCTAGACAACCATTTAAAAGGAGCTTTAGATTGGAAATATGCCAATGACAAAACTAGAAAAGATGGATTTAATGATTCTGAATTTAAAGTTGTACAATTACCAAATGGTTATTTACCAAAAATACAATACGGAGGCTACACATTCTTTGATAATGTACAGGAGAATAAAGAACAATTAAATAGAAACAAATCTCACTATGGATCTAGTGGTTGGTCTGAGAAAGCAGGTCAATATACAGAAACAAAATTAAAGCCAAATGCTGAGACATTGTTCATTCCATCTATAGTTCGTAAAGATTTAAAATTTAAGATACCAGGATTCTCTGAATCTACATTAAATCTACAAAGAACTCTTGCTTTAAAAAAAGACGAAAATGGAGAACCATTCCTAAAGTCTAATAAAGGTTTTTTTAATAAAGGTCTTACTGGTGTTTTGGACAGCGAAACTAAACAAGCTAAAGCTAAGTATGAGCAATTCCAAATGCAAAAGCAGAAAAAACTTCAGAATGAGGGAATCATAAAGCCAGGAACATTTGATTATGGTATTGGGGAGACTGAAGATTTAACAGAAGATGCAGAAAGCATGAAGAAAAATGAAATCAAGAAGTTTGCAGACTCTGGCTTCAAGAAGACAAATGCTTATTATGGAAAATGGGCTTTAAAAAACATTCCATTAAAAACATTTGGTAGTTATTCTGATGCTGAAACATGGGCTAAGAAAAATTTACCTGACAATAGAAAGACTGTAGATGTAGATTGGAGAGACATAGACAACATGGATCAAAATCAATTTGCTGACTACATAAATAGTTTGGGATTGCCTGTATATGTTGAAAAAGGAGGTAATGCTTTAGATTGGGATAACGTAACAATATATAGTAGCGGAGGTAGAGCTGCTAAACCATTTGAAGTTGATTTAGGTGAAAACGATTATCAAACAAGTAATGCGTTATCAAAAGGATTAACTAATTGGCTTAATTCTGTTCAAGTATCTCCTAGAGAAAAATTCTTAAGAGACTGGTCAGCTGTTAATGCTCCTGATTTATTTGTAGCTTCTCAAACTAGAGTTTTAAATGCTTTAGGAACTCAGTTTGCTTTTACCTTTAGAGATAGGGATGGATCTATAAGAAGAGTATTCCAAGATAATGAGGGTGCTGACAAAAGTAGCACAGGAATAAATGAGGTAATAGGTCTTATAGAAGATAATAATAAAAGAATAGAAAGTCAATATAAATCTTTAGATAAAAAACAACAAGACTACCAATTAAAGGTTCAACCTATTGTTGAAGAATATAACTCATCTAAGAAGCAGGCTCAATCTAAATTAAATGAACTGAACAAATCTCTTAATGCCTTAGAAACTAAAAGACAAAAAGAGGGGATGGCAGATGATGTATTCAAGCAAGAATATGACAATATATCACAGTCTATTAATCAAGTAAATCAATCTCTTTTAGCCGCTTCAGATAAGTATTCGAAATCAGTAAAGTCTTTAGGCAAGGAATATGAAGGGCTAGAAGAAAATTCAGAACTTATAGGTCAACTAGTTACTCAGGCACAATTAATGTCTGATGATATGGCAGAAGCATATAACGCTAGAGTTTCTTTTTTAAGCTCTGTTAATGAGGCTCCTAATACATCAGTTGGTAGATTGTTTAGTTATGCTATAGATGGATTTATGAAGCCTACACAAGCATTAGCTTCTTGGGCATTAGATATTGCTGATGCATCTATGGATTCTAAGAGTTTATATGGAAGAGAACTTACAGATGAAGAGAGAAGAATTGCAAAAAACGAATTCAAAACTGAAGTTATATACGGAAAATTAGCAGACGCTGTACTTCAAGGAATGGATTTATACATAAGTCCAGATGCTAAAGAAAGAATGCCGTTTTGGGAGCAGGCTGTAGGTGGAGCTGTAGAATCGGTATCATCTATGTTTAACCCTGTAAATTTAGTCACTAGAGGAGCTTTATCTGCTGCAACATCAATACCTAAATACATGAATACGATGATAGCTATGATTCCTCATAGTTACGCGTCTATAGATAAAGAAATAGAATCTAATCCTGAATTATCTACTCTTCCTGATTGGCAGAAAAAATCAATAGCTATACCTTATACTATTTTTATGGGAGCTATAGAAGGATATGGAATGGAAAAGGTTTTTGCAGGCTCCCCTTCTCTTACAAATAGGCTACTGAATAGTATTGTCACAAATGCAGCAAAAGACCTTCCAAAAGATTCTTCTTTAAAAGTTTTGCAACAAGCAATTAGAGGTGATATAAAATATTTTGTTCCTAGATTACTTTCAGCATTTAATAGAGGCGGTATTGCTGAGCTTGAAACGGAATTAGTACAAGCTGGATTACTAGACGTAGGTTTAAAAGAAACTGCTGATGCTTTATTAGGATTAGACGCCTTTAATAAAGATTATGTAATGGCTGATTACATTAAGCTTTTAGGCGAGAATGCTATAGGAGGTTATATAGGAGGTATAGCTATGGGAGGTCCAGCTAGAATATACGAAGCGATAAAGACTGGTGATGTCAAAATGATTAATAAGGAGGATTATGAGATGTTTAGGTTAACAGCTGCTGATCCTGACTTAAAAAAGGTTTACACTGAATCTATAGCTAACGCTTTTGTTTCTAGGCAAATAACAGAAGAGCAAGCTAAAGAAATGGTTGAGCAGTTTGAGTCTATATCTAAGATAGAAAACTCTATACATCCTGATGTTACAAATGTAGAAGATAGAATAGCTGTATCCGTATTAATTAACGAAAAAAATAAGTTAGAAGAACAGGCTAAGAATGCCGATCCTAGTCAAAAGAAATTATTTGATGAAGATATAAATCAGATACAAGCCTCTATAGATAGGTATGTAAATACTGCATTAGAGAAAAAGCAAGAACAACAAAAAGCACAAGAACAAAATGATAAAGAAAACGAGCAAGGGATACCAAGTGAAGTCGGAGAAGGGCAAGAACCTGTCCAAGCCGAACCTGTCGTTGAAGCAGGCCAAGAAGAGGTTAGCCCTAGTGGAGTGGTTCAAGAAGAACAAACCCAAGTAACAGAAGAACCAGGTATAGAATTCGCAGGTATTCCAATAAAAGAAGAGGGAGAGCCTACAGCTGAAAGAACTGATATTACAGAGCCTATAGATTTATTTGCTCAACCTACTGAAGAAACAAACATTCAAGAAGTAGAGGCTGCACCATCGACTCCTGTTCAAGCTGTATCTGATATTGCTGACATAAAGAAAGTTAGAGGCGTTAAAGCTAAGCAAGAAAAGATTACTGAGTATAACGCTAAGTATGGTGAGGGTCAGTACGAAAGAATGTCAGAAATATATGCTAACTTTACACCTATAGTTAAAGCTTTAGAGAAAAATAACTTAATCAAAAAAGATTGCTAATGAAAAATTTATTGACTCCTCAAGAGGTAAAAATGTTAAACAGCCTTGGTAAAGAGGAATTGAAAGCTAGTCAAACGTATCTTCACCTATCCAACACAATGAAGACTATTGGGTTCTTCGGTGCTGAAAAGTTCTTTATGGCAGAGTCCAACAGTGAAAAAGAGCATTACTCTAAGTTAGAGACGTTTATGAATGATATGAATGAGCAGATAGAAGTACCTGCTTTAGAGGCTGTTAATGTAAATATCCAAGACTTGATGGATGCATTTGAGTATGCAATAGAAATGGAGATGGATTTACTTGCTATGTATGAGGATGCTTATAAGATGGCTAGCCCTAAGATGCAAGCATTGATTCATCATTTCTTAGAAATACAGACAGAAGCTGTTGGAGAGTATGGAGATTTAATTGCTAGATTGAGCAGAACAAACGAACCTATTTTAATTGATCAAGAATTAGGAAAATAATATGGCTAAGCCTTGTAGATACCAATTACCTGGACAAGACACATGGATGTCAGAACAGGAGTTAATGCAGAAATTAAATGATGGATTGTTAGATAAATTCATGTCTGACAACAACATAGCTGTTAGAAACTTTAAGTTTACTCCTAATCAGGATTTGGCTTCTAAGTTCAGGGCCCCACAAGCTGAAGTAACTCCAGCTCCTGTAGCTGAAATTCCACAAGCAGAAGTAAAGCCAACTGAAACTCCTAAATCTGAAGAAACAAACATCTTAACTTTAGATGAATTAAAAGATTATAAAAAAAGGCTAGAAGAGAAAAAAGCTGAAAAATTAAATTGGACTCCTAAAAAAGAAGCCATACTTAAAAGAGTAAATAAGGCTATTGATCAAAAAGAATCTAAAGAAGCACCTGTAGCTGAAACTGAAACCCCTACTACTAAAACTACTACACAACCTGTAGAAACAAAAACATCTTTTTTTGAAAAGAAATCTCCTATTGATGAAGAGCTTGATCGTGCAATCATAGATATGGAAAATATTCAAGAAGAGATTGACATTGAGAAAGACAACATCAGAGAAGAGAAAGAACGAATAAAAGAAGAGAAAGCTAAAGTTCGTGCATCTAAAATGTCTAGGGCTGAAAAGCAAGATAAGTTAGAAGACCTTGATGCTGAATTACAAGACTATATTGATAATGCAGAAGGTACTATTGAAAATTTACAATCCGATTTGAAAGCAGCTAAATCAGATGTAAAGAAAATAGAAAACAGAAAAGCTAAAACTGAAACTAAATCTGAGCCTGCTACTAAACCTACTACTCAACCTGCTGTAGAACCAGTAGCAGAAGTTAAAGAGGGAGTACAAGAACTATTTGAATCTAATCCTGAATTAGCTGCTATTGGTACACAAGAACAATACTCTCAATATTTAGATGCTATATTTCCTGATAGTAAAGTAAAAGATATTGTTTATCATGGTAGTAATTATAAATTTGATACTTTTGAAAAAAGAGTAAATCCCCAAAATAAGTATAAAAATTCCTATAAAGCAGGATGGTTTTTTGCAAAAGATAAAAATACTGCCAAAGCTTATATAGATAATAAAATAAGTGCTAAAATATCTAATTTTTTAGGAATAAGTAAAGATAAAAACCCCACTATTTATCCTGTAATATTAGATATAAAAAATCCTATTATTGAAGATAGAAAAAAAGAAAGAGGTATTGGTTTTGAGGAAGTAAATGCTGCATACGATAATAAAAATGATGCTTATATTGCACAAAATGTAATAGACCCATATGATATAACAGATGTATTTGTAGTATTTAAGCCAGAACAAATTCACATATTAGGCGATAAACAAGATATAGAAGGATTTAAAAACTTTGTATCTACTCAACCTACTGAAGATAAACTTTCGCCTAGGGCAGAAAAAATCAAGAACGATTTTGTTGATTCATATAATAGTATACCTGCAAGAAACAATAGACAAAGATCAAGTAAGTATCAATATATTGCTGGTCAACAATCTTCCTTAGATCCTGAAGAAAGACAGGCTGCTAAAGCGGCTATGTCAGAGATATCAGCCAACGAAAGAAAAGCCATACAAGAAGCTAAAGCTGAAACTAAAGCACAACCTGTAGCTCCACAAGAAACAACTGTTTCAAAAGTAACAGAGAAAGCAGGACCTAAAACAACACAGGGAGCAAAAGTAAAAGCAATTACTCAAAGAGGTGGTGATTTAGAATATACTGTTAAGTCTATTTCAGAAGATGGTAAAACAGCTACTGTACAGGCTCCTGATAGATTGAAGAATCCAAACGATGCTACTCAAGGTAAAATATCTGGTGAAGTATCAACTCTTCCTATAAAGGAAAATATCAATGGTGAAAGAATAGTAGAAACTGATAAAGGAACAACTGTTTACTTAGACAGAGTTATAGCTCCTGCTGAAACTACATTATTCGAAACTAAGAAAAAAGAAGAGGCTGTAGAAAAGAAAGACGGAAGAGGAACTAAGAAGTCGGTTACTTTTGCTATAGACACAGGAAGAGATATTACTAGGTTTACTCCTAAAATCACAATGGAGAAAAACAATAGAACAAATACATGGGAGCTTATTAAACCTGATGGAACTAAGATGGAAGCCTCTGTCGAGTTACAAAATCAAGCTCAGTTAGAATACAATAAGCAAAATGGAATACAAGAGGAAGCTAAACAAGTACAGCAAGAGGCTATAGAAGAAAACAAAGGAGATGCTAGTGCTGAAGCAATGCTCAACTCAGATATAGGTTTAGATGCTGCTGAAGCTTTTGTAGAGCCAACAGATACTCAACCTAAGCAAAGAAAAAAAAGAACAAAGGCAGACTCAAAAAGAGATTATCAAGCTACAGCTAGAAGAGGAACATCTACCAATGTTACTCAAGCATTTATTGATAAATTAAAAAATGCATTTAAAAACATTTCTGTATTTAACGATCAGGTTGCATTCGATAATATAGCTAATCAACTTGGTAGGCCTCCAGGAACAGCAGCAATACTTTATAATGGTGCTATTTACTTAAATCCTAGCCAAGCAAACGTAAACACAGCATTAGAAGAATATGCTCACGTTTATTTATTAGTTATGAAGTCTATCAACCCTAACCTTTACAGGATGGGTATAGAGCTTGTAAGAAAGGATGGTAAACAGTATCTTGACGAAGTAAAGAATGACCCTGGATATTCAGATATATCAAATAATCCTGAAGCTCAAGCATTTGAAGCTTTATCTAAAATGATTGCAGATAAAGGTGAGATTATAGAGGATGCTAGGCAAAAATCAAAAATAAAAGAATTCCTAAAAGATTTGTGGAGAGGTATTTACCAATTCATATCAGGTAAGTCAAAAATAAGAGAAGATGTAGACACCTTAGATTCTTATGTTGATAAGGTAGCTAGAGAGTTATTAAAGAATGCTTCTATATCAGATTTAAGTGTATCTGACTTATCTAAGTTACAGAACAAAGAAAACATAGGGAATATAAATATTAGTTCATCTATAATCGAAAGAACTACAGATAGAGCAACTTTTTTCAATAGATTCTTTAGACCTAATAGAGGTGTTTCTCAGTCTATTGCTGACAGGGTGAATAAAGCTCAAAGTATGGTTAAAATATTTGAGAATAGATCAAATGCTGTTCTTAAAGAGTTTAACGCTGGTATGAAGGATTACTACAAAAAAGTAGGAGCTAAAACAAATGCTGAGAAATTAATTATACTTCAAGATGTAGATAGAGCTTTAAAAGATTCTGAATTTAGAAATAATTGGTTCTCTTCCGATGCTGATGCTGAGACATTAATAAAGCCTAGTGTTGACAAAATGAGAGGCTTAATAGATAAGTTATCTAATGACTTAAAGGACTCAAGAATGTTAACTGATGACTTAAATCTTACTATTACTGGTAATCTTGATATGTATGTAAACACTAGCTATATGTTCTATTCTCCTTCTTACACAGGAGAATGGATGGATGTGTTTACTCCAACTGAAAGAGACCAAATACTTGATCATTTTAGAGGAGAAAGAGTTCAAGCTGCTAAAAAAATGACATATATAGTAAACAACGATGGAAGCGTAAATGCTTCTTTTGAAAATTCATTTGGAGACATAATAGAAAGATTATACGATAGCATGGATTCTTTCAAGATGGCATTATCTGAAACAGCTAGATACAGCCCTTCTACAGGTGGCCCTGGAAATAAAAAATTAAATGTTGATAAGTTAAATCTTTCAGATAGTAAAAACACAAATCATAACAAAAATTTCATACAAGGATTTGATATTTCTTCTATAGATAGATTCTCAACTTCTGATACTTCTATTGTTAAATACATAAATGATCAAAGAAAAGATATAATAGAAAAGAAAACATCTGCTAAATCTTTTATGTTTGGATTTCAAAATATATCAGACAAGAAGGCAAATAGTATTCTTAAAAAGAAAAAAAACATGAAAGAGGTTCAAAGACTTCTATTAAAAGAAGTTCAGGACCCATCTACAAATTTCTTAAACACGGTAAGAAAGCAGTCTGAGTTATTATTTAAAAGAGGATTAGAACAAGAAATATTAAACTCAGGTTATTTAGCTAGACCCTCTAGACAAGGAAATCTTACAAAGGAATTAAATAAACCTGGTAGCTTATTAAATGGTATGTATGTATCTCCTGAGATGCATGATTTACTTACAAATAAAAAAGTTCTTGACTTAACACGCGGAGGACTAACGGATATTGTTGCAATACCATCTACAATAATGAAAGCATTAGTTACCATAGCTTCTCCTACTTCGAATGCTGCAAACTTTGGTTCTGGTTTTGTTCAAACATTAATGACAGGAAATAATCCATTTTCTGCTGATATGGCTACCGCTATGAGGGCACTACAACAGCAAGCAAAGATAAGTAGAGCTTCAAAAGGAGGAATAAATGCAGAAGACGTTTTTGGTATGTTCTTTAACACTGTTCCAACTGTATTAAGGGGTATTGTAAATGTTGCTAACATAAAGCCAAAAGGATTTAAACAAGGAATCAGTCAGTTATCTGATGACCAAAAACAACAATACGGTGTAAATAGTTTTGATCAATTAAGCGACCAAGATAAAGCTAGAGTAATATTAGAAGAATTAATAGAGAATGGAGCTATAGCACCAGGTATTGATTCAGGAATAGTAATGGATTTATTAGTTAATTCATTACAAAATAAAGAGATTTCTAAAAATCAAATAAGCAAGATAACTAATTTATTTAAGAAAAAGGGTGCACAGGCTATAGATATTGCAGCTAATGTTTATCAGTTTTCTGATTCAATGTTTAAGTCTATCGTATATATGCAAGAAAAAGCTAGAAGATACGATACTTACGGATCCGTGATGAGAAAGAAAGGAATGTCTGATCAAGAGATTGAAGCTGAAATAAGAAAAATGACAGCTGAAGTTGTAAAAAAACAAATGCCTAGTTACGATAGATCTCCAGAAATAATAAAAGCAATTTCTAGATTTCCATTTCTAGGTCCTTTCGTTCAGTTTGATTATCAATCAAAAGTAAATGGATTTAATATTCTTGCAGATGCTACTAAATTAATGGCAGATGGAAGAGATATGATTAAAGAGGGATATGTTTCTGAAGGAACTAAATTATTGTTTCATGGAGCTAGAAAAGCACTTGCTAGTACTTCTACTTGGTTTATGAGTTATGGAATAACTAAATTCCTTAGTTATTTACTTGGTGGATTTGCAGGTGATGATGACGAAACAGTAAGATTACTATTACCTGAATACAGAAGATATAGCCCTATTATACATACAGACAGCGAAGCAAATGGACAACATGGGTATATAGATATAGCAAGGATAGATCCTCAGTCGTTATACCTTAAATACTACAGAGCATTTTCTGAAGAAGGATTTGCAGATGGTATAGAAGCAATATTAAAGCCTTATTATGCTGAAGATATTTTTGTTGGTAGTATTGTAGAAACTTTATATAATTACAACAAATATGGTGAGTACGATAGTAGACTTGAAAGAATGACTGGCACAGAAAAACTTTCATATATACTTAATGAAAGATTACTTCCATCTACAGCGTTTGGTGCGGTAGAAAGATTAACTAAAGCTTTTAAAGGAATCAGAGAAAATGATGTAAGCTTGAGTCCTGCTGAAGAGGTCATGAACATACTTTTCGGTGTTAAACAAAGAGACATTAATATATCTAAAGAATCAGGTAAAATGATTCATTACAAGATACTAAAAGAAATAGATGATGATAGAGGAAGATTTAACGATAAACTTAAAGAATTCCAAAAGAAAGAAGAAGATGGAGAAAAGATAACAGATAACGATAGAGAAAACTTACAGGAAGCATACGAAGAACTTGTAACTAATTCTAATCAAAGAGTTCAAGACGCTAGAGATATGGTTCTCAGATTGAAGAACTTAGGCACGAAAGAAGAAGTAATAGAACAATCTTTGATTGACGCTGATACTCCTAAGTATTTAATAAAAAAAGTAATGGCAGACGAATTCATTCCAATTGAGTACGATGAAGAAGGAGATAGAATTCAATATAAAAAACCTAAATCTTCGGGTAGATCAGGTAGATCAGGCAGATCAGGTAGGTCAGGCAGGTCGGGTAGGTCTGGTAGATCAGGTAGGTAATAAAAAACATAAAGAATAAAATTTTAAATTTGTAACAATAATATAAGATGAGTAATTTTAAAGCTTCTTTGTTAGTTGATGGTTGTAGTTCAATTGAGGTTTCATGCGACTGCAAAAAAATCACATTTCAAGACACATCAAACTACGCTACCAACGATGGTCCTGCTGGTCATGAGTCTGACGACTTCACAAGTAGAACAATCACTATCACCAGAGGAGATGGTTCTGTTTTCTACTTAATCACTGAAGACGTAAGGAATAACAATCCTGCGTTGTATCCATTGGACAAACAGGGAATAACTTACAACATCATCTTACCGCACTCTGTTTCTAACAACAAGTTCACTTATAACTTCACTGCTGCCGATGAGGATGGTATATGGTCTGTAAATCTATGTACTTATCCTAATTGGAGAGGGGATGTTTACTACCAAGCATTTGTAAAACCAATCGTATTGCGAAATGGTAAGTTATACAAGTGCATTGTATCTTCTACAGGAGTTGATCCTGAGCAAGACCTTACAAATACTTATTGGGAGTTGTATACTGAAACTGATGATTGCGGAACTACTCGTTACTGCACTAATCAAAAGATTGTTATTCTATGCATAGACATCATGAATTGTTATCGTCAAGCGGTAGCAGATGCGTTCTGTGGTATTCAGAAAGCACCATGTACGTCATTATGCGAGAACAAAGAATTTAACAAGGCCATGAAGATGAGAGTTGTTATGGATGGATTAGAGTTCGCTGCTTGTGGATTCGATTGGACCAACGCTCAGAAGCACATGGATATTTTGAAAACTTTATGTTGCTGTAGCTAATGAGTTGTAATTGTTCTGATATTAAAAATAATTGTTCAAATGGAAAATGCGATTGTGGCATATTCATAGATATCTATGAAGGATCTACTATACTTCATACTTATCAAGTTGAGTTAACTTGTGATTGCGGTATAAATTCTTTCATCTTTAATGAAGGTTCCATAAACAATGTATTTCACGAAGACAATAGAGAAGTTACTGTTAGGTATAATACTGTTTTTTCTAGATGGGAAATGGTGTTCTTTGACAACACTTTAAACGGATATATACCATTTGCCTTATATTATACTAGCAAATCTGATTGCCCTGCTTCTGATGATTGTTGGGATGACAATAGAAATGTTTCTTATGTTTACATAGATGGAGTTGTAGCTGGAGTTACTGTTTGGGATGGAACTAGAACTAATGGGTACAAAAATTACAGATATGTTCCTTCTCAATACCCTGGAACATCAACAGATCCATTTTTTGTTTATTATGATATTTCAACTTCTAGTTGGATTTTAAATATAAACGGAACGGATGTAGCATCTGACTTATCTCCAGGAGCACCAACATTTAACTTTCCTAATTCTAGTTTTGTTTCTATTCCTCCATTTACAGATGTAGTATTTTTTGATACTTATTTAGGAATACCTCCAACTCCAGGTTATAATAGTCCTTCAGGAACATTAAACATAATTAAAGTAAGAAATAATGATTGTGGTTGCTGTGATGAATCTGTAATTATAGATGTAACATTTGATGATATTTACTATCCTGATGTAGTTGCTAATGTAGTTACTGATGAGTATGGTAATACTTTAGCTTTTAATGGTAAGCCTTATTATACGTTTGAGCTTCAACTGACTCCTTATCCTTATACTTTCTATTTGTATTATGTTGAGGGGTATTGGTTAATGGGGGATTCTTTAGATGAAGGAGAAGTTTATGCTTATCTTACGTCAACTGGGGATTGTCCTTTTGGCCCTTATGAATTTACTTCTAGGACTGTATCATTATTCAATGTGATAGGAGCTGAATGTTTTGATTGTTGTGATTACTATACTCCACACAATAGAAATCTTCTAAAGAAAAAGAAAGCTATATTTGTAAATGAAATCTCTTCCATAAGAAACAAGGAGTTATTTGGTTTCAAATGTGGTCCTGATTGGGAAGAGCTTTACAAGAAGCATTTGATATTTGATGTATTGTGGTGTTTACCTTATGGTGTAATATGCGAAGATCAAGAGCAATGCTTGATTGATAAATTAAATGAAAATTGTAATTGTTAAGATATGAGTTGTACTAGTTGTAATAAATCAAATTGTTCATGTTCAGATAATTGTCCAAACAAGGTGTCTGACATAACTGTATTTGACTGTAATACGTTTAATGTAATAGAAGTACCATGTGATGCTACACTATGTGATGTATTAGGATTGTTAGAAAGTTATACTACCAATATGGTTTCTGAGCTGAGCAACATGACAAGTGTTGTGATCACTGAAGGGAATTGTATTGATTTAGAGCCAGGAACATATTCTATACAACAAGTAATAGATGCGATATTAGCTGTTATCTGTACTCCAACTTGTCCTCCTTCTGTTTCTATTTCTCAAGGAGAAGGAAATACATTGGTGTCTAGTGCAAATGGAGGATTAGCTCCTTATGCTTATCAGTGGAACATTCAAGACAATATGGGTGATGTAACGATTGTAGGTTCTTCTACTAATTCATTTGTAGTATTAGGAGGAACTCCAGGATTTATTGCTAGATACGGACTTGTAAAATTGACATTAACCGATTCTAATGGATGTACTACAACAGATACATTCTTATGGAATATACCAACAGTAGACTAAACATTAAAATAAATTGAAATGAGTATAATAGTAAACAATACGGACAATCAGTTAAACATCAGTATTAATGGTGTTCTTGACGTATACAATGTAAAGACCATTAAGTCTGTAAGTAGAGGTGTAGATGCTTCAGGCAACTATTACATCACTATAAACTTTATCGCTAACGATAAGAACAATTCCTTAAGAATAAATCTTAGCGAGGTTTCTTCTCCTGTTACTTGGACTAATGATGTTACAGGAGCTAATGCTGCTATTGCTGATATTAGAAATTGGTTGAGTGAAATCGTAGAAGTTCAAATCAGTGAAGCTAACGATAGTATTCTAGTTTATGGTTGGGATGGAACTACAAATAGAAAGATTAAGACTGATGCTAATGGTGAGTTACAGGTAGATATATTAAGCTTACCTAATCCTGGTTATTCTAGAACTCCTGGTATATTAAGACCTACGGCTGCTGGCAATGTGAACTCTGTTGCTGCTACTTTCTATTCTGTATCTGTAGCTAACGTAGGTTCTGCTAATGGAACTGTATTAGCTTCATTAACTACTATTAAACCAGGCGAAGTATTAAACTTCTCTGCTGATGCTGTAAACAACTACTTTACTTCATTTGCTTATAATGCTACTGGAACTGAGTTTATAATCATTTATGTTGCTTAATTATGCCTGTTATCTTAGGTGGAAATACTGGTATTTACTTGGCTTCACTAGCTCCTAGTATCGACCCCGACGCACAAGCATTCATAACAGCTGCTTCAATAACAGACCCTACTCAACAAAGTGCTATTAATCAATTAGTAGTTGACTTAAAAGGCTATTCTATTTGGACTAAGATGAAGGCTTTGTATCCTTTTGTTGGTGGTTCTGCTTTAGCTCACAAGTTTAACTTAAAAGACCCAAGAGATTTAGACGCTGCGTTTAGAATAATTTGGAATGGTGGTGTAACTCATGATGCTAATGGTGTTCAATTTGGAGGAGTCAATGGATGGGGTGATACTAAATTTAATATTAATTCATATATTAATAATAATCATATATCTTTATATATTAGACAAAATAAAGATGAAGTTGCTGTTGATTGTGGTGTTTATAATTTTGGCTTTCCAACTACATTTATTGATATAGAGACAAGAGTTTCAAATGTTGCTTATTTTGGAAATTTTACAGCAGGTGGTGATATTATTTCTGTTGCAAATACTGATTCAAGAGGTTTATATATAAACACAAGGACATCTTCAACAATATTCAAAATATTTAAAAATAATTCACAATTTGGATTAACAAAAACTGCATCAAGTACAGGTACATTAAATGGTAATTTATCATTGGGAGCGCGTTATAATGTATCAACATCAACTCCTGAATCTTATTCATCAAAACAAGTTGCCTTCGCCTCAATAGGAGACGGCTTAACAGATACAGAAGCGGCTAACTTTTACACAGCGGTACAAGCATTTCAAACTACGTTAGGACGCTCAATAGGAACTCAAACAGTAAGTGATGCAGATGCTCAGGCTTTTGTAACGGCAGCTGATATACAAGACCAAGTAGAAGCTAATGCAATCAACAACCTTGTAATAGGAATGAAAGCAGATGGCTTGTGGACTAAGATGAAAGCGGTTTATCCTTTTGTAGGTGGTACTTCAACGTCAACAAGTTACAACCTACGTAACACAGCACAATATCAAATTAGTTGGGTAGGTGGATGGACTTGGAATAATAATGGAGTATTGCCAGGTGGTGTCAATGGTTATGGAGAAACTAACTTAAATGAAAATTCTGTTTTAACTTTAAATAATGCTCATATATCTGTTTATTTAAGAACTAATAGTTCACTTTATTCTGCTGATATTGGAGCATTTGATGGAACTTATCAATCAAATATATTACCAAGATTAAACAACGAATTATATGGGAGGATACACGATACTTCGGCAGCTGCCACAACTAATTTAGATTCAAAAGGTTATTATATAGCAAATAGGACAAATTCATCACAAGTATTTGTTTATAAAAATACTACAAAATATACACTAAGCTCAACAGCAACCAACAAAGTAAATAACACATTTGTTTTTTCTCGCATTAGTCAAACAGTAGGCAATTATTCAGATAGGCAAATAGCTTTTAGCACAATAGGAGATGGCTTAACAGACACTGATGTAACTAACCTAAACACTCGAGTAACTACATTCCAAACAGCATTAAATAGAAACGTATGAAACTAAACGAATTAACAAAAGAACAAAGACTAACTTATGTAGGGTTACTTACTGAGTTACAAAAAGACGAATTAATCGGTCAATGGTATGCACCTGACAGCTACTTCAATCCTATCCAAGATGTTAACGACAATTGGGTTATATCAGTTGAGGAAATGGAGCAGTGTGTTAATCCTGACTTTATGTGGGTTAAAGACATTGACTTAATTCCTTACGAGCCTAAACCAACACCACCACCTTTTGAATAATGAGTACACAGATAAACATATTATCAGCTAATCCTTATACCATTATAGGAGGTTTATTTGCTCAAACAGCAAACAGCACTCCTATTACTAATACAGCTGTAGAAACATCCTTGATAAATGGTGGTGTAGGTAGCTTATCTGTACCTGCTAACTTCTTTAAAGTAGGTGATAGCTTTAGGGTTGTTACAGCTGGTGTATTAAATGCTGCTAATAATCAAACTATAAGAATAAGGGTTAAAGCTGGTTCTATTGTATTACTAGATAGTACTGCTGTAGGTATTACTAACATTACTAATGATGTATTCTCTTTGAATGTAGATTTTACTGTTAGACAACTAGGTGGTCCTGGTGTAGCTTCTATAGTCTCATTAGGTACATTTCATTATGCTAAGACATCTAACGCTAGTGTTCAAGGATTTGCTTTTAATGTAGTTAACAATACCACCTTTGACACTACTATATCTAATACACTTGATATAACAGTACAATGGGGAGCAGCTGACCCAGGTAATAGCATTTATAGTGATATATTTATTTTAAACAAAACATATTAATATGAGTACAGGAATTAATGTAACCAAGCCAATTAAAATCCTAGATGAGGGAGTATTACTTACACCTGATGTAAGTCAAATAGACTTTACTGGTGGAGTAACTGCTACTACTTCTGGTAATAATGTAACTGTAAATGTACCAGCAGCAGGTATCACAGTAGGAACAACCCCTGTAACATCAGGAACAAACGGTAGAGTATTCTTCCAAGCAGGTGGTGTAGTACAGCAAGATGGAGCATTTAATTGGGATAACACAAATAAGAGATTAGGTATTGGAGCAAATGCAACTTCACCTACTGCTGCTTTATTTCTAAGAACTAATACACTTGTTGCTAATGATATTTTTACAATACAGAATGGTCAATATGGTAATAATATACTTAGAGTTAGAGATAACGTAACGGCTTCTCAATCAACAATAGGTTCTATATTTGTTCAAGCAAGAATATATGGCAGTGGCTCAACCATAACAGGTAATGAGTTTGATTTAGGTGGTTATGGATTAGGAGCTTCTTATGGTGATAATGGTAGTAATGCTGTATGGCTTAACAATCAAGGAAATGTAGGTGATGGTACTGGCTCATCTGTAATTGCAGTAAGTTCTAATTTATATGTAAACCTACAGACTACTAAAAAATATAAGTTTGAAACTTTTACAGGTAACTTTGGTATAGGTAATGTAGGCACACTTGGAGCAAGACTTGATGTAAGAGCACAAGGAGCATTATCTACTGATATAGCATTTAGAGTTAGGAATAGTGCTGATACGCAGAACTTATTACAAGTATCTGGAGATGGTTATTTAGCTATGGGAGGTTCTCCTATAACTATGGGATTAGCACCAACACATACTTTTAGAGGTTTAACATCTACTAATAATAGAGGTCTTTTTTGTGTTACAAATGCAGCTAATACTATAAGGTTAGGGGTAGGAACAAGCGGAGTTGGTTTAGGGGTAGCTCCCGTAGATGATGTGGCATTAACTTCAGACTTTGCCGTAACAGATGCCTTTCAGTTTAAAATTTCAGGAAATATAAAATTTAGTCACACAAAGTATTATTCTAATTATGACCTATTTTCTTTTAATCGTGCAATAAGTTTTTCAAGCAGTTCAACAGATGCAACAGTTAATATAGCAGCCACAACTAACAAAGCACACCTTAAATTTGATGTTGCAGCAGCCCCATCAGGTACTCATTTAGATAATGGTGTAATGTGGCACGAATCAAATAATTTTGGATTTAGAGTAAATGGTCAAACTATTAAACTATATCAAGAAACAACAGCAGTAGCGGCATCTACATTAGTAGCTAATGCAGGAACTAATATAACAGATACAGATACCTTTGATGGATATACATTGAAGCAAATTGTAAAAGCACTACGCAACCAAGGACTTTTAGCATAAATAATTATCTTTACACAAAAAATATATTATGGCAATTTTAATTAAAGCAACAGAAGA